>Ga0123355_10006337_pt1 | contig 17508 bp, 10 predicted proteins | sample TergutEmb28metaG_3_FD_89872 | JGI IMG/M metagenome (GOLD analysis project Ga0123355, IMG submission 89872) | Embiratermes neotenicus P1 segment gut microbial communities from Petit-Saut dam, French Guiana - Emb289 P1 | ecosystem: Host-associated > Arthropoda: Insects > Digestive system > Gut ...
ACCAAGCCACCGACCGCGCCTTCCGTATAGGACAACAAAAAAATGTGATTGTTCATAAGTTCGTCACAACAGGTACAATCGAAGAAAAAATAGATGCCATCATCGAAGAAAAGCAAAAGCTCGCCGGGGATGTAATCGGGGCGAAAAGCGGCGAGAACTGGATAACCGAAATGACAAACGATGAGCTGTTTAATATGTTGAGATTGGGGGTATAGCCATGTCGTGGTTTGGTTACGGTGAATATGTTTCTGTTGCTGAAAAGCGCAAAAAAGCCGAAAAGCAAATGGAAAAATTACGCAAAAAGAACAAAGACCTTGCCCCCGTTATCATCGAAGGACGAAAAATCGCCACAACTTGGTGGGGTTCTGCTTGGTGCAAAAACCTTGAATCTTACGCCGATTTCAGCAATCGCATAGGGCGTGGGCGGTCATATGTACGCAATGGATTTGTGGTGGACTTGCAAATAGACGAGGGCATTGTAATCGCCAAAGTCATGGGAAGTAGTTTATATACAGCAAAAATAAAGATTGACATTTTAAGTAAAGCAAACAAAGACAGTATAACCAAAGCGGTGGGGCGAAAAATTGATAGCGTGGCAGACCTTGTAGAAGGCAAATTCCCCAAGGATTTTGAGGAATTATTTTTGACCCAGAAAAAGGGGCTTTTCCCATCACCAATGGAAATTCACATGGACTGTTCCTGCCCGGATTGGGCTACCATGTGCAAGCATGTGGCGGCAGTTTTGTATGGCGTGGGCGCACGGCTTGACGAAGACCCGTTGCTTTTTTTCAAACTGCGCGGCGTTGATGTTTCGACTTTCATCAAGGCTTCCATTGAGGAAAAATTATCCCACATGATGAAAAATGCCGGACGCGCAAGTGAGAGGGTCTTGGAGGGTGCGGATTTAAGCGAACTTTTCGGCGTGTAACAAGTAAAACAAATATTTCAATGGTTGTCCAAAAAATGAAGCAAAAAAAATGGATGGTCGGTTAGTTTATTTGCAATACCGAAGCATCTATACATAGCTTCTGGATATCCCCAGCATTTCCGCGATGTCAATTTGTGTTAGTTCTTCGTTGTTGTCTAATCCGTATCGGAGCTGTATTACAATTTTTTCGCGGTTTTGCAGCACATCTTTTATGGCTTCACCCAGGCGTTTCTTTTGAATTTTTAGGCTAACTTGCTCGTCTATTGGGCGGTCGTCGTCGGCTATCCTATCTTCAATTAGTACCTCATTGCCTTCGCGATCCACTCCCACTATGTCTTGCAGGCGCACGGTATCGATACTATGCTTTTTTGCCGAGCGCAGGAACATGCGTATTTCGTTCTCTATACACCTAGCCGCATACGTAGCCAGCCGCACGCCCTTGTCTGGGCGATAGGTTGACACGGCCTTGATTAGCCCTATTGTGCCTACAGAGATTAAATCTTCACTGTCTTTGGCGTGGTTAGAGTATTTTTTTGCCACATGGGCTACTAGGCGTAGGTTACGCTCTATTAGTATGTTTTTAGCGTCTGTGCAGCCGCTAGCGTATTTTTCAAGGTAATCTTGTTCTTCTTGGGGCGATAGGGGCTGGGGGAAAGAGTTTCCTCCTGTTAAATGCCCAAACAAAAAAAAGCCCTGTAATAAATAAAACAGCCCGAATAGCATAAAAACACCTCCCAGTGTTTCATACCGATAGTTTGCTACTCTATCAGCATATGACCAGGAGGTGCGAAATGTTACAAAATTGGACATGGAACAACCTAAAAAATCATCTGCCGGGAGGATAAATAAGTAGTTACTCATGTTATGCAAACTATGATGCCTTATTCACTCCTCCTTATTCCCTAAACTTGAGCGAAATTGAGACGTTGTAGGCTAAACTGAAAAATAACTTGCGAAATTTTGCCACTCTGTCTTGATTTTGATCCCGCTCTTTTGGATTGTTTTTGAATCAAGTGACTATAAAAAAGCAGGACGCATATTGACTGCGTCCTGCTTTCATATCATTTTGTTTGTTCGTCTCGTTTCTGCTAAACATTAAATTTCCTTCCGCTTTTTTTTAAAGGCTATCCGAAAGAGCTCGTGGCAAACAAACCTACAAAAAAGGGGTATCGTGGCAAACTCTATCATTTCCTCCCGTTAGAATCGCGCTTTATGATATAAACCGCTGCCGCTGCTGCAAATATTGCCAAAGCAAACAAAGTTACAAAATGCCACATGCGGCTACCTAGGCCAGTTTGCGGAAGCCAGCCTATTGTCCTGGCGGTTTCGTTGGCTTCTTGCTGTGCCGGGGTTGTGGCTGCGAAGGTGGGGGTGGCTTCTATTTGTGCTGGCGGTGGTGTTATTGCCGTGGCTGGCGGTGGGTCGTCGGGCGCTTCTGTTGTTGTGGCGGGAAGTTGGCGGTTTGGATGGGTTGCCAGAGGCGGTTGTGGTGGCGGCGCTGGTGGGCTTGCCGGGATTAATGGCAGGATTTGGGTTGGGTGCCATTGGGAATTGGTGTCGTTGTTGTCCGCGTCATTGGCGGTTTCATTTTCGTTGTCGTTCATATTATCGTTGCTACTGTCGTTGTCATTATCGTTGTCATTGTCGTTATCATTGTCATTATCGTTATCGTCATCACAATCTTTATCTCGTGGCGGTGTTACTACTATTACTATATTGCCGTCATCGTCTCGGTCAACCCTGTACGTCCATCCCGGGGGTACAGTTACGGTTACATCTTTTTCGATGTCAATTTCCTCGTCTGGGTCTGGTACTATTATTGTTATCACGCCGTCTTGGTCTTTTTCTATATCTACGTCTTCTTCGGGTATCCAACCTGGCAGGGTTGGTAGGGTCACTTCACCATCGCCGTCCACATCTGCGTGAACTTTGCCGCGGCGCCGCCATTCTGCCACGTACACGGCATCTCGGGTTACGGTGGCTTCTACCGATGGCTGCCAGCCCACAAATTGCCAGTAGTTGCGGCCGGTGGGCTGGCCTTCAAATACGGGAGTGAGGCTGCCGACGAAAATATCCTCCGTCACCTGCGCTTCAAAATCACCGTGCAGGCCGGGGCTGTAAATCACAGTGAACCAATAGCCCTCCGCGCGCCGCCATTGTGCTATATATTCTGCATCCGCAGTAACAGCCTTGGCAACTACTGGATTCCAACCGTCAAATTCCCAGCCAAGTTTACCTGCTGGCTGGCCATCAAAGGCTGGGGTAGCACTACCGTGCAGGATATCCTCATTAACCTGTGCCTCAAAATCACCATGCAGACCGGGGCTATAAGTCACGGTAAACCAGTACCCTTCCGCGCGCCGCCATTGTGCTACATATTCCGCATCTGCCGTAACAACCTTCGCAACTACTGGATCCCAGCCGTCAAATTCCCAGCCAAGTTTACCTGCTGGCTGGCCATCAAAGGCTGGCGTAGCACTGCCGTGCAAGATATCCTCATTGACCTGCGCGTCAAAATCACCATGCAGGCCGGGGCTATAAGTCACAGTAAACCAGTACCATTCTGCGCGCCGCCATATGGCGTACAGGATCACATCATCGCCGCTGTTTAACACGCCATCCATGGCAAAGCTCTTGCTCTCGTCAATTTCCCAGCCAATCTGCACATGGCCTGGCCTGGTGAAAAGCTCACGGGCAAATTCTAGCGGAAAATCCTGATACCGCGGCATATAAATGCTGTACGGCTGCTGGGGCGTGGTGAAATTTGGGTGGAAGGTTACGGTGATATAATCCGCCATCTCCTCCTGTGATACATACACAGCGTAAAAATGCATATTGCCCGCAACGAATGCCAACATACTTGGGAAGAAGATATGCCCGCCGCTGTTGCGCTCGCGCCAGCCTACAAACACATAACCTTCTGGTGCGACAAAATTGCTGCCATCTGCCAGGCGGAAAGCTGTGCCGCCAGAGAATTTGCTGGCCACTGTTGGGGTTTCGCCTACGCCGTTTAATATATCGTAGGTTATGGCAAAGCCATCTACCTGCCATTGGGCCACAAGGGTGATGTTATTGTTCACCTGCATGTCGAAGCTAAAGCTGCGCAGGGTGTTTTGCTGGTGCAGCCGCGACCAGCCAATAAGCTCGCCATGGCCTAGCACAACCTGGCCTATTTGGTATGGCATAAACTCGTTTCGCAGGTATTCGCCGCGGCCTATGGGCATTGTGTCTATGGTTTCGCCGCCCAGGCGGTATAACAGCGTTACTTCCAGCTCTGTAGATGCCCATAGGGCAAAAAGAGTCACGCTGCTGTTTGGCATAATCATATCTGCCTGGTATCGGGTTCTGTAGGCTGCATCTAAATACCAGCCGCGGAATTGGTAGGCTATGCCGTACACCATTTTGTTTTCCAGGGTTTGTGGCACGAAGGCCTCTAGTGGCTGCTCGAACATCACATCCGTTACCGACGGGATGGCTGGGCCACCCTGGGTGTTAAAGTGCAGGGTATGCCTGTTGCGGGTGTAAAAGAAGCGGAAGGTGCTAGCGTCGTTACCGCTATTTATTGCATTACCGTTTGCGTTTAGGAAAATGGTGTGGATATTGGTCACCCCTAGAATATGCCTGGGGTTTAGGCTGCCGGTAAGGTATAGTGGTTGGGTATACCGGCTGTTTATAAACCTGCGGGTTACGCCATTTATGGTCATTTCTATGCCGCCTTCTTGGCCGGGCAGGGCTTCTATCCAGTATTGAGCTTCTACCCGCCTTGGGTTGCCCCATCTGGCGGTGTATATAGCTACCCTATCTGGGGTGTGTGGTAGCATTATGCTGGTTAGGGTGTGAGGATGGGAGGCCTGGTTGTTGGCAGAGCTGTTGGACGGGCGCTCCCAATCGGTTAGGTTTCTGGTGGCGGGGGCACTCCATCTGCCGCTGCGTAATGTGGATTGACGCTCTTGGAAAGTAGCGTTGGCGTGACTTGGCCATAGGCCATAGATATTCTGCTCATATTTTGCGTGGAAATAGTAGCGGATATTATTATGGGCCACCCCTGCCATGCTTACACCCTGGTTATAGGTTTGGCCGTCGTGATTCATTTCTGCATCTGCCCGCAGGTTGTTGCTGCTACTTGCAGGGTTTAGGTTAAACTCGTAGCGGAAAAGCACTCTTTGCAGGTATACATTCACCACTGTGTTGCCGTTGCCAAGCACTTGTACATTGCTGTCCCCATGCCTAAATTCGGCCACTACAATATCCCTGTTGCCGGGCGTTCTTATTATCGTGGCGGGGATATTGCTTGCCTCTAACGCGCCAATACTGTAAAAATCTACAAATGACCCGGCCTGGGCAGTTAGTATAAAGGAATCATAGTACATATAATTGGCTGTATCTGCGCCGGGGTCGCCTATTATATTTGGCCGCTCCATCCAGCGGATTACGGTAAAGCTTACTTCCTGGGCAACCCAGGCTGCCACTAGCACCATATCATCTGTAACGGGGCTGGCAAAATCATATGGCGCACCATCAAGCACCCAATGAGAGAATATAAAACCCTGGCGCAATGGGGTATTTGGCTCTTGCAGCTGGTAACCATGCAGTACCACCGCCGCCGGAATATACAGGCCCTCTGTATCAAAAACCACGATATGTGAGTCCACAAACATGGCCAAAAGCGTTAAATCTTCGTATACCGGCGTATCAAAATAAAACCTTTCGCCGCTTGCCATATCTGCCCAATGGTAGAATCCTTGCCTGCCGGGCGGAGTCAAGCTCATGCTTAGCTTTTCTAGCTCTGCCTCGTGGGCCGAGGCGCAGCTGCCAGGGAATATTTTTATCGATTTCATTACAATAAACTCGCCGTTTACCTCCATCACAAAGCTGACAAGATGCATGTCGCTGTAATGGGGGTATAGGTTAATATGGTCGTATATTGGCTGGCTAAAGTCGAAGGCCTGGTCGCCGGGGCTGTTGAAGCCGTCTTGAGGCTGGGCAAACCAACCTGCAAAGGCTACCGCACCTGCTGGCCAATGTTCTTTTTCTGGCGGGCCGCGGGGGGTTATTGTGTCGCCAGGGGTCACGCTTTCCCAATCGTAAAGCTCGCCATTTACCATAAAACTTACACCTGCGGCTTGGTTGCTTGTTGCGAGTGGGGTTGGCGTGGCGGCTGGGGTTGGTTCTTCTGGGGTGCTGGTTTCTTCAAACATTTCTTCTGTTGACACTTCTAGGTTTTGCTGGCCGTTATCGTCGGCCAAAGCCATTGTGTGGATTGTGCCAAGGGTTAATATAAATGCAAATGTGATTGCCATAAGTTTTTTTAAACGCTCTCGCTTTGTAGGAATGGTTTTTTTCATGATAATTCCCTCCATTTTTGTGTATAGCTTCGTCCACTCCAGAATATGTTTGTCTACGGTATGTTGTGAATGCCGACACACAACTGACAACAAGGTATCGTTTTCATATATTGAAACAAATGAGAAACGATGCCGTTCGAGCGAGACTGTTTCTCATTTATTTCAATATAGGCTAGATGGGTTTTAATAAAATTGGGTGAACCGTTAAAAATTTTACTTTCGGAACAACCAAAACCCCATGTTTCCGGGATTCTTGTGGTTGACGATGTCAAAAATGGCATCATTTTGCCCAAAACGTGGTACCATACGGTACCATTTTCGGAAAAAATGTAATTTTTCGGAAAATATATCATGTCGCATTTATGTATAGTGAAACAAATTAGAAACGGTCTTGCCCAAGCGGCACCTGAAACGCCGGAATAAGACGTTTCAGGCGCTTTTGCTGCAACAGGCGAGACCCATTTTAAATTATTTCACTACAATATAACTTCTAAGCCTGGGCCTTTGACATAAACTTTATTAGAGTTCTTCTGAAATCACAAAAAACGTGATTTCATAAGGTTCGCTTTGCGAACCCGGCACTTCGTGCCGCCCGGTTTCTTCCGGGTTACCTCAGAAGAAACAAAATATTGAGGTGATGCCCATGCGAGAATTTTTAATTTTAATCACAGAGATTATGGCGGTAGTAATTTTACAGACCATTCTGGAAACTGTGTTTGACTTGCAAGAGCGCAAACAATACGCAAAAGTGCTAAACATCGCGTGCATATTGGTTTGTTATTTCCTGCTTATTCGCTATGCCTATTTGCATCTTTTTGGCGAGATTGCACAATTGGTTAATTTGGGCTTTTAATGGCTATAATTTAGGCAAAAAACTAGGAGCTCAATATGAAGATTTTTTTTGCCATAATAAATTGCCATGCACAAAACGCGCGTGCAATCGCGCTTTTTTTCCTGCTTATTACACTGCCATTAGCGGGCTGTGCTACGGGCAAACCCGCCACAGTTGTAGATACCGCCCCCACAAGGGGACATGCCCTCCCCCAGGCAGAACCAGAAGACACCGCCAGCCCGCAGCCCATCCCCATGGTTATGCTCTACCAAACAGATGCCACCCCCGGCATGTTCGAGCCAGAAGATGGGGTATACCTAGGTGCATGGCTGCGGGAATACACCACCCTGCGGGACTTTGAAATAGCTACAGGCCGCCGCCATGCGGTCTATGTACACGAAATGCAACTGGGCGACCCCGCCCCCATACATTGGCTGCTAGAATGCATATCCAACATGGCCACACCGCTTATAATAATCCACCCCCCTGCCCCCACAGAACACGAAGAAGAACCCCCCAACCTAGAAGAAAAAATAGAAACCCTAGCCCATCGCCTGGGGCTTATTAACCTACCCATGTTTATCGCATTCTACCCGCCGGGGCACGGCCTTGGGGCGCCAGATTTTACGCTGCTGTTTAACCAAGCCCGGGCGATTTTTAATTGGGAAGCGCCCTTGGCGGCCTTTGTTTGGGTAGCCCCCAGTCTTAATGTTACCCCGCGCAATCCGTTTTTCCCGGGGCATAATTCTGTAGACTGGGTGGCGGTTTCGCTTCTTGCCGCTCGTGCAGCAGAAGGCCTAGCCAATGACATCCTGGCAGATTTCGAAGATTTTTATATGAATTTTGCCCCAAGCGCGCCCATTGCCATCCTGCCCCTGGGCATAAGCCATTTCTCCCGGATAGACCATGTGTACCATGTCCATTGTGCTGCCGCAGAAATAAAGCGCGTGTACAGCAGCCTAGGCACGGCCTTCCCAAGGGTAGGGCTTATAATCTACGGCGACAATAATATTCTCACCCCACGCAGCAGCAACGACTTTTCCCTAACCTTAGACCCCTGCATAACCGACGCCTACCGCCAAGCCATAGATTCCGGCCGCTTTGTCACCCAGCTAGACCGGGCCACCCATCCCACCCATAACCAGCGGTGGTCACGCTCGGCCTACAGCGGCTACTACCAGGGCGGCAACCTATACCTGCCAGCCGCCGCATTAGAAAGCCTAGGGCTAACACCCCCGCGCCAAACCCACGAAATAAACGGTGGAATCTACGTAAACATAAGCACCCTAACCCGCCCAGAAATAACTTTTTGCACAAGTAGCAAAGTTATATTTATTCATGGACATTGACCAAAACTAATGATAGAATGACCGCATGAAAATTTACCCAAATGGAGGTATCTTATGAAAAATTCAATAGTTGTAGACAGCGCCTGCGACCTAACCGGCCAAACCCTTAACGAAACCGCCAAAACCGAAGGCCTAACACTATCCCACGTACCCCTAAACCTACAAATTGGCGAAAAGGTATATATCGACAGCGAACAACTTAACATAGACGAGTTCATCGCGCATATGGAATCCAGCCCAGAGGCGGTTAAAACCTCCGCCCCGTCACCAAGCCTCTTCCTAGACAAATTCGGCATTGGGGACAATGTTTTCGTTGTCACCCTAAGCAGCAAGCTTTCCGCAACCTACCAAAGCGCCATGACTGCCAAAGACATGTACCTTGAAGAATACGGCAAAAAATTCATCCACGTATTCGACAGCCTGTCCGCCTCTATTGGCCAAGGCGTGATAGCAATAAAAATAGCCGAGCTGCTAAAAAAGGACCTGCCCGGCACAGAAGTTGTAGAAGAAGTAAACAACTTCATAAAAGGAATGCGAACATATTTTATAATAGACAAATTCGACAACCTAGTAAAAACCGGCCGCATAAACCCCTACGTGGCCAAAGTAGCATCCCTACTTAACATGAAACCCATCTGCGGCGGGAACGAGGAGGGCGAAATCAAAATGCTAGCCAAAGCCCGCGGCTACAACAAAGCCCAAAACAAACTAATCTCCATGATAAAAGAAGCCACACCAGACATCCAAACCCGCACCATAGGCATCTCCCACGTAAAAGCCTTCGAAAAAGCCCAAGAACTAAAAGAAGAATTCATAAAGCACCTAAAACCCAAAGAAGTAGTAATCCAAGAAGCCCGCGGCGTAGTAACCACCTACGCCAACCGCGGCGGGTTGGTTATTGCGTTGTAGGGTGTAAGTTAAAGCCGTCATATGCTTCACTTGACACATCTCCAAAATTTTGTATAGCTGCTCCACCTAAAAACATTCGCATAGAGCGCAGGAAATTTTTCGCAAGGCGAGGAGCTGAAAGCCGCCGCGCACTAGCGGTGCGCAAGGTTTTTAGCGACGAAGGCTTGCGGAAAATTTACAAGTTCTATGTGAGTATTTTTAGGTGGAGCGGCTATAATATTGGATTTTTATTAAACGAAGCTTGGGCAAAAAAATAAGCCGTGAGAATATAACCCACAGGGTCGCATTCTCACGGCTTATTTTTTTGCCTGCTGGCTATTGCAAATGCAGAAAGCCAAAAGGTTAAAGTTCTTTGCCTATCTTTTTTTCAAAGGCAACCCGAAAGAAATCAAAGTAACGGGTTTGTGAAGCTAACCTTGTGAAAAGAGTAGGGCTGTGAGCAAAGCCTGCGGTTTTATAACCTAAGGCCTACCCACCACAAACAACCCAAGCTGGCTAGTGGTAAATCTTACAAGGCCAGTTGCTGCGTCAAATACTGAGCCTGTGATTAGTATTAGCCTGCCGCCGGGGCCTATGCGCCATACCGCGACTGGTGGAACGCCGTCGTATGGTAGCCATACGGTTATTACGGCATCGCTAAAGTCTCTTATCGGGCGCGAGGCAGAGGATATTGATGCTTGGTATACTATTGCGCCTGCTGGCAAGAGTGCTGCCATTTGTGGTGGTAGCTGCTCTTCATTAATTTCTGTTATACGGAAGGTGATTGTGTGGGCATGTGCCTGTGCAGCAAGTATTGCAACTGCTTCTTCGTCAAGGGAGATTACACCTTGCGGCAATGCAACTTCTATGCCCATATCGGCATTTGCAAGCTGGCGCACGGCAGTTCTTGTAATCGAGAAAGAAATTATATCAAGGTTACTTACATCAAATGTTACCACATCGCCATCGTATTCAGCAATATCTCTTACCGTATCTGCGCCAAGCTGGGCTATTGCACGCTCGCCAGTTACGTGAACATTTACAGTGTTGCCACCAGCCACGGTAATTCGCCCTACAACAGCAGGCACTCTCCGCTCGCTTTGTGCAGGGGGTGCTGCTGTGAAATATTCAGGGATGAAAACCCGTCCAGGTTGTGGCGTTGGCTCTGGAGACGGCTCATGTGTTGGCTCGTCAGTCGGCCCTGGAGGCGGGGATGGTAATACTATCTCTTTAGGCGTCCAGTTTGCTGTTACTACTACAGAAACATCTGGCATGATGAATGTTGTAGTTGGGCTTAATACATTTTCAAAAACGACTGCCGGGTTTGATGATGTCCACCCCGCAAAGTAGTAGTCTTCTCTTTCCCCTGCGTGAATGACTACAATATCGCCTTCATCATATTGCCCGCTACCTGATACGGCAGCGTGGCTACCCATTACAGTTACTATCATAGCCGAAGGTGATGGCACTGCCACCCATTGGGCTGTTGCAGTTACGGCATCTGCCAGCATGAAAAAGGTAGTGGTAGAGTCTGCAACCGTATTGCTGCCTACCATAGTTACGCTGGGGTTAAATACCCAAGAATCGAACAGAAACTCATCGCGCTGGCCGGCGGATATTGTTACATGAACGCCCTGCGCATACAAGCCCTGGCCGGAAGCTCCTACTCCGCCGTCAACTATTGTTACTGGCTGCAATGCAGGTGCGCCCAACTCGAATATACACACGCCGCCTATTAGTATTTGGGTTAGGGTGATTACAATGCTGCTTGGGTTGGTTACGCTTGTACCGTCATTTGATAGCACACGAAGCCAGCCGGGGGCTACGTTCCAAGGTGCCGGTCTACCGGCACTTAAGCCGGCGTCGTCACGGATCCATGTTGTGTCTATTGCTGCGCCTCTCCATTCAGAACCAGCCGGAGAGCCTGCTAGGCCAAGGCCGCTGTCTGTAGGAGGAGCGCTTGCGGTTGCTGTTACCGTGATAGGCATGTCGCCAAATCTTTCTTGTAATGCGGCTACATTAATACCAATGCCTTGCACTATATCGGTACGGTTAGTTATGGTAACGCCTGCGTTAGAATATGCAGTATCTGCGTTCCCGGCGCTAACAGAGCTGATATCAATATAGCCAAGGGCTACAGCGTCGGCCCATGATGTTAGTGGGTTAACAAGGTATGGTGCAACTTCAATTGAGAAGGCTCTTGTTGCGGTGTAGCGTGCATTTTCTGCTTCTACGGTGAAGTTAAATGTGCCAGGTACAGTTGGCCTTCCCAGCAATACACCTGTTACAGGATGAAGCCTCATGCCTGCTGGCAATGCGCCGCCAACTATGCTCCAACGGATGGGCGCGAAGTTTGTGCGCTGTGCGGTAAATTGATACCCGAAATATTCTTCCCTGGCTCTTGCTGCCGGGATAGTGGCAGGGTTAATTACTGGGGGAGAAATATTTGGGGCTGGTGCGGTTTGTAAAGTTTCCATTATTGCTGTCCAGGCGGGTTTGATGTTCCAGTTTCTATCTACATGCTTGGCCTGGTGCTGTCTTATCCAGCAGAAATAATCATTTAAGCTCCAGAAAGTTACGCGAGCAATATGATCTTGGTTTTCTAGCCATATGCGGAATAATTGTGCGTATCTTAATGCTTGCCAGTTTAGCTGGTTAGGGGTTGCAATACCGTCTACCCCAAGAGTAGCGCCTCCTGTAAACTGTGCGCCAGCGTCGGTAACGTTTATGGCGATATCAAGCTCGGTAATGCTTATCCTTGCGCCTGTGTTTCTGTACAATTCAATGGCAGCTCTTACATGGCCGTAAAAATTCGGGTTCAACAGCCCACCAGCTGTCCAACGCCATACGGAATAGTGAGCTTGCATACCGATACCTTCTATAAGAAGTCTTCCGCCGTATGTTTGCCCTACTGGTACTGCTTCTGGGTTGTTTACTATGTCATGTGCCCAACGTTGGTTAAGCTCTGTAACCATTTGGGCAATGGCATTGCGCTTGCCTGGGGCTTCGTCGTTGTAGTCATTGTAGTAAAGCACCGCGAATGGGTCGTACATCCGAGCAAATTTGAATGCGTAGTAAACAAAGTCTGTACCACATTCGCCTGCGGCTGGGTTTGCGCCGTTTTGGAAGGCCGCATACCATTGGGAATTGCTTTGAGACATAGGATCAAACCCTCCATGTGGCACATGAGGGTCACCATGATGGCCTGTTCCGCGACGCACAAAATGCCGCCAATTTGGGTTTGCACTCCAAGTGCCGCCGTCTGCGCCCCAGATTACTTCGTTAAGTACATCCCATGAATATATCTGCCCACGGTAGCGGCTTGCAACCGTGCTGATATAACGGTGCATATTGTATATTGCTTGTTCGCGGGTAAGGGGAGGTGCACCTGCTAGTGGCACGCCTTGTGGGGTGGTTTGTGTAGTAAGCCATGCCCGGGATTGGCCATGCCATACCAGAGTATGCCCAACCATTGCCATGCCAGTTTCTTCTGCCCAGTTTACAATGCCATCGGCATCACCGGCCCAGTTAGGACCCCAGTTCCAGTTCCATGCGTTTGCCGCAGGGCCCAGTAGAACATCAGGTTTGTGGCGGTTTCCGGCTGTTAGAGCGTTATAATGGCGTATAACGGCTGGCCTTACACCTGGCAGGTCAAATATATTCTGCCCTGCACGCGTTCCATAGTACCCGACACCAATGTGAAAATATTCACTAAAAGCATCCGCCAGTGATGGCTGGTTACCCCAGTAAAGTGGGTTGTTAGGGTCTCTTGCGGCAAATGTCACCTGCGGTAGCAATGAAAACATCATTACCAAGGCAAGTAAAGCTGCGGCTATGCGCCCTTTAACAGAATGCAAATACATTAGATTTCCTCCTTATTATGTTCCGCACATTTAAATTGTGCATATATCATAATCATATATCATTTTTGTACAGATTACAAGTATAAATAGACAATGGTAGCAATGATTGCATTTACCAAGCATGGTAATTTCACCAAAAAATGCTTACATGGAATGTGTAACTTTTCGCGGGACAAAGCTAAAAGCCCTACGCATTGGCAGTGCGTAGGGCTTTTGTAATGGCCTACTGAGAGCCTGCAGGTTATATAATAGACTTCTTTCGAAATCACGTTTTTTGTGGTTTCAGAAGAACTCTAATGAAATAATTGGAAATCGGCCTTGCCTGTCGTGGCAAAACGCCTAAAACGCCTCTTCTCGGTGTTTCATATGCACCTTGACGAGGCCATTTCTCATTTATTTCACTATAACAAAACTTTATCTTTTATGCAGTCTTCTCTGAAAACGGCTTATTTAGCGGCTTTGTTGTTTTTGAAACGTTAAAAACAGCAAAAAAATGGTACCATACGGTACCATTTTCCTTGATTTGTGGTACCATACGGTACCATTTTCTCTGATTTATGGTACCGTATGGTACCACTTTAAAGTCCTTTGCCCCGCTTTTTTTCAAATGCTACCCGAAAGAAAGCGGGTGGCGTTGTGGCAGGTAAAGCCTCTCACTGCATTAAACTAAAATGGGAAAAACGTGGGCAACACCAGCAGCACAACTACACCCACTATCACCTGCAATGGCACGCCAACCTTCACATAATCAAGGAAGTTATACTTGCCCGCTACCATTACCATGGCATTCGGCGGGGTGGATACAGGGGTGGAGAAGGACATGCTAGAGGCATACGTCACCGCCATCACAAAAGGCAGCGGGCTAACGCCTATTTCTTGGGCTGCCAAAATGGCCACCGGCAAAAATAAAACCGCCGTGGCAGTATTGCTTATGAACACGCCAAAAATCGAGGTGATTATATACAGCGCAGCCATCACCGCTATTGGCCCAGCACCGCCCATTACGGTGGTAATGCTGTCAGCTATAAAGGCCACGCCGCCGGTATTTTCCAGGGCGGTGGCCATAGGCAGCATACAGGCGATTAGTATTACAATGTTCCAGTTTATCGCCCGGTAAGCCTGGTCTGTGCCTTTTACGCTGCGTGTTAGTATCATAAATAGCCCCGCTATTACCACGGTTATAACGGCCGGAATCCACTCGAACACCAGCATCACTATCATAAACAATAGTACCGCACCGGCTAGCATTGCCCGTATCGGATTAAATATTTCTGGTGCAACCACCTCGTGGCTTATTACCACAAGGTCACGCTTTTCCTTGGCCAGCAGGTCTATATTCTTCCATTTGCCATACACCAAAATGGCGTCACCATAGCTAAGCTCGTCATCCACAGATGGGATTTTCATGTTGTTTTGGCGGCATCTTACTGCCAGCACCGTAAGCCCGTATTTATCACGAAAACTGGCATCTGCCAAAGATTGATTAACCAGGTTAGATTGCGGCGTTAAAATAACCTCGGCAATATTCGCGTCCTGGATATTAAGCCCCTCAACAGACTCCCGGGCAGCTGTCTCTAGCCCAAGTTCGCCCAAAAGGCTTTGCATAGAAGTCTCATCTGCATACAGAAGCAACACATCCCCAGCCTCCAGCAGGCAGCTAGGCGTGGCGATTATCTGCTGGAAGCCACTTTTGCCCAGCAGCTTGCCAGCTGTTTTCTTGCGGATTTTTAGCACCGTCACATTATGCTTGTTGGGCCATTTCAGCTCTTTTAATGTTTTACCCACCGCATCATGCCCGCTTGGCAGCTCTAAATAATGCAGCTTCTGGTCAACACCATACTGGTGCAGCAGCTCGGAGACACTAGCAGTGTCGGCAATTTTCGTCTTAATTTCCATAGGTTTATTAAGCATCCTGCGGCCAACAAACCACATATAAATAATACCCGTAACCAAAATAACAAGCCCCACAGGCGTAAAATCAAAAAAAGACAACCCCGCAAAACCGCTATTTATAAGCGCATCCCGCGCCAGCAAGTTTGGCGCCGTGCCAATAAGCGTAAGCGCGCCCCCCATACTAGCCCCAAATGCCAGTGGCATCAAAAGCTTACCGGGGTGGACCTTCATCTTCATACTAAGGCTAACCACCACAGGCATCAAAATGGCCACCGTACCCGTATTGCTAATAAAACAGCCCAAAATAGCCACCAAAAGCTTAACAAAAACCAGCATCTTAAACTCGCTATTGCCAGTCATCTTCACCAGCAAGTTGCCAGCCTTGCCCGCAAGCCCTGTCTGTGCAATCCCTTCCCCCACAATAAACAGCACCGCCAGCATAACAACAACCGTACTAGAAAACCCTGCCAAAGCCTCCCCTACAGTAATAACCCCAGTCAGAAACAAAGCCAGCAGCGAACAAAGCGCCACCAAATCCGACCTAAACCGCGGCACCGCAAAACAAACAGTAGTGACCAACAGAATAACAAAAACCAACTGCATCTCGCCAATCATAAAAAATCTCTCCTATCTATTGCAAAAAACTATATCACACCAACCCCGCCCCCACAAGTTCTAACCAAAACCCCGCCCACATATACATTACCTAACGCCATATATCAAAGGGAGGGCCATTTCTTGAAAACCTATATCGAAGAGAGGGCCGTTGAAGTAGCAAATTTTATTATAAGCTCCAACGCCACAGTAAGGGAAACCGCCAAGAAATTTGGCATTAGCAAGTCTACTGTACATAAGGACGTAACCGAGAGACTGATAAAGATAAACCCAAACCTGGCCGGAGAGGCGCGTAGGGTGCTTGAGGTTAATAAATCTGAGCGCCATATACGTGGCGGGCTGGCTACTAAGGAGAAATACTTGCAACATGCGCATGTTAAAGGGTTTCGCACTGTTTAATTAAAAAACCGTGAGGCTGTTTTGCCTCACGGTTTTTTATATCTATAAAAATTCGCCTAATCTGAAATTTTTTTTGCAAGGCAGTAGCCACATAGTGAAACAATTCGAAATCTGTCTCGCCTGTCGCAACAAAAACGTCTAAAACGCCTTATCTCGGCGTTTCAGGTGCTGTTCGGGCGAGACCGTTTCTCATTTATTTTGCTATATTATACATCCGCAGGTAAAATCATTGCTTGCCTGTGAAAATTTTTACGTAAATGCAACGCCACAACCGCGCAAAACCAGCTGGCAGGCATAAAGGCATAAAAGCTTTAGCGCAGCGTTAGTGGAACTTCACAACGCAGTGATCAACCCGCAATATACTTCGCAAAATCAAAAGCCTCAATCTCTACTTCCACTTCTGCTTCTTCGTTGCTAATAAACTTCTGCAGCCATTCCCATTCCTGGCCGCTATCCAGCACCAGCAGCTTTGTTGGCAAATTCTCGTTAAAAGCTTTCCATATTCGCGAAAACTCATTCTCCCTGTATTCGGGGTTGCTGTTGATTGCATACACCTGGCAGGGCAGACAGTTTACCATTTGCATCAGGCGCAGCCTATCACCTTGTGGCAACACGATTAGCGTCATCTCCTCTGCTTGGCCGGCATGGTGCCGCATGACTAGATGCTCTATTACTTCTATGGCTTTTATTTTGTTTTTGCGACGGAATATTCCTTCGCCCAGCTTGCCGGCAGCTTCGCATATTTCCATCGGCAAGGCTGCCATCAGGAAATGCTGCTGCCCGCTTGGGTTTGCAAATATGCTTCCGTCGAATACATGGCTGTTCTCATTCATTTTGCCGCCTAGTGGGAAGTTCTCCTCTATTATTGCCCATTCACTGCTGGGCTTTTTTGGCTTTTCGGCTGGAAGTTCTGCCACCCTTATGGCGGTTCTGTGGGAATGCATCACCAGCCGCAGCTCGCCCATTAACCTGGGCAGCTTCAGCTTGGCTGCATTAGCAACCAGTTGCTGAAGGTTTTCTGGGTTTGCCATATCCTCAAGCTGCTGCCCGCAGAAGGGAAGCTCATCTTGCTCCCAGCTATTTTTGCCTGCGGCGGCGTAGATTGTTGCAGCGGTTTCTTCTATCAAAACATACGTGGTTTTGCCAAACATAACATTACTCCCTCCTGCCCACAGCATATCATGACTGCCTGCTGCTAACAATCATTTCTTCGCAGCTATAGTAATGAATTATTATATACCAAAAACAAACCACAGAAGTTTGGAGGTTGAAATTTTATAGCCGCTCCACCTAAAAACATTCGCATAGAGCGCGGGAAATTTTTCGCAAGGCGAGGAGCTGAAAACCGCCGCGCACTAGCGGTGCGCAAGGTTTTTAGCGACGAAGGCTTGTGGGA
>Ga0123355_10006338_pt1 | contig 17508 bp, 10 predicted proteins | sample TergutEmb28metaG_3_FD_89872 | JGI IMG/M metagenome (GOLD analysis project Ga0123355, IMG submission 89872) | Embiratermes neotenicus P1 segment gut microbial communities from Petit-Saut dam, French Guiana - Emb289 P1 | ecosystem: Host-associated > Arthropoda: Insects > Digestive system > Gut ...
AAGTCATTTGTTTTCTGTGCGGATAAGGTAATCTGTTGGAAAGAGAATCCGTTAGTGAAAATAAAAATTGTTTGACTTTGTGGTGAGCATGAAAATCACAACTCCAACCCCCCCCCCCCTCCATCATTTGTATGCCATGCCAAAATAGGGGAATGTTTTGTAATTCAGTGCCATATGCCATTTGATAATGGTTACTCTCACACACAATAGACACACGGATACAGAGAAAGAGAGAGAACACAAATATCTGAAATGGCCAACTTCAGTACACATAAAAAATCATATTCATTTTCACATTCAATGAATAACCTGAAAGAAATTTCAGGATCATTTACATGTCATAAAACATAAAAAATTCAACATTGTTTTTCACCTACCATGTTTGCATCTTGTTCAAATCACTATTTATTTTGAGTGACTCCACAAATGGAACTGTATTGGGATGAGGTGTGGGAAACTTGGTGAATCATAGAGCTATGAATAACTGATATTTATGCTTCGTGTACATGCACAAGTTGGCATGAACATGTTCATACATTAATGGGAAATTAGTATGTCTGAACCCCAGATAGTCAAGCCATTAGATGCAAGTCCGTGGGATCTTACTGATTGGAAACACCTTAGAAGTATGTTCTTGCATTATTGACTAAATGTTAGGAAACACCTCGTTTACTCTCTTTGTACGTGTGTGTGTGTGTGTGTGTGTGTTTGTGTGTTTGTGTTTGTGTTTTTGTGTGTTTGTGTGGGTGTGTGTGGGTGCGTGCGTGCGTGTGTGCGTGCGTGTGTGTGCGCGGGTGCGCGTGCGCCTGCGCGTGTGTGTGATATGGTTGTATGAGAGGGTTACATTCATTCATATGTTATTGTGTATGTTTTAAATGTTAGTCACATAATTGACATACTGTACACACAATAATATTTTCTGGCCTGCTACTAAAGAAGAGGCATCTTAAGTATTCAGTTGTCTTCCGTGTTACAGGATGGTCCATTTCTATGGGATGAGAACCAACAAGGACTCATTTTGAGTTCATACTACTGGGGCTACTTGATAAGTCAGATTCCTGGTGGCAGAATCTCAGAGATATTCAGTGCAAAATGGGCTATGCTTACAGCAGTTTTGCTGAATAGTATTGGTACACTTTTAACACCAGTGGTTGCACCAGTTGAATCTCTCCTCATATTCTTGAGATTTGTTGAAGGCGTTGGTGGAGTAAATATAAGACTTATGTATTATTTACATTAAATAGTCTCAACATTTATTTTTTAGCTTGCATTACTCTTGTAATGACAATAAAATTAATACTGTGCAACTCCTTACTGCATTAGCTTGTACATAGTCTGTCCTCTTTATGATGTCCCTGAGCACAGTAGCTGTCATAGGATGTCCTGGTAGTTGCATGTGATGACATTGCTGTACTGAAGGACACAAATGAGGCAACAGTTGTACCTGAAGGTAAAGAAATAGTGTAGGATTGTTCTGTGCACTAATGGTGAGTGACTGTCAGGTAAGGAATTGCAAATATGTGAATTTCATGTGTATTGTAGAAAAAATCATCTCCAATACAGATGAAAATAATTTACAGGATTTATGTCCTGTAGAGTGACATTTATCTTGTATTATGTGATATAGTGGGAATCCATTGTCATAGTACTGATCCTTCATATGTCATAAATCACAAAACTTGTATATTCCAAGTGAGTGCAAAACAGTAGTTTTGCAGCTGTTAGTTATGATCAGATTATGTGGTAGCACAAAACTTACAAATGAAGTTTAAGCAACAGGAATGAATATTCATTTTAATGAAATAGAGTATGTAGATACTGAGAAAGATGGTATGAACAATTTATGCAGATTCATCAGATATGTACACAACCTTTTACTTTCTAATACCTTCTACCCCTTCTAATGCCTTTTCCAGTGTTCTCAACATTTAAAACACCCATATTATGTAACAGATAAAGTGGTTGCATAAAGGAGATGTATTGTGTAATACACTGAAGCTCCAGTTCAAGTGTTTTCATTAAGCAAAATATGAAAAAGCCTGTCTTAATAACAACCGGTTTGTATGTTTCATTTCATTAGGTACTTAATATTTTTATTTAATTTCTTTTGATTGTGCTGGCCTTGCTGTAATCATGTTTTGATTGTTAACAACTGGAGAAATGTATGTTAACTTTGTTAGATACTTTATGAATCTGAATTTGTAAAATAAGGACAAGGATTTCTGTCCAGATATCATGAAGGCTCTTGCCTACTGCATAAACTTTTGTCAATACTGGTCCCTGACTTCATCAGTATTATTTAGTTAGACTCTGTGTATTACATTTTTTCCAATGCAGGTTTCCAAAATAATTGCTATGGGCAAGACCAACTTGTGGCTCATATTTTAATATACAATTCTTGAAGAATAAAAAATGCATATTTTCCTTTGCACAAATGAAAGTTATGTTTTCCCTGAATGGGATAAGAATTGTCTGTATCAATTTTTTTTGTATCCTAATAATGATGTTTTTGTGGGCTTTCCCCAGATGATGTTTTTTTTTAAAAAAAAAAAAAAAACTCATAATGCTTACTTCCCAGTTCACATGTCTGCATGTCCACTGTGTTGATGTTACTAATTGCAAGAAAGACAGTGTTGTTGTTGTTGTCTTCAATAGCATTAATTTCATACTATTCGTGAAAACCTGGTTTAAAGCCATAATGGAGTAACACGGAGAGAGCTTGGTGACCTCATAAGCCGACTTTTTCCTTTCAAGGAAAGAAACTTAGTTAAGATTCACTGAATGTGTTAAGTGTGATATCGTGTATAAGTTCATAATTGCTATGGGTTCATAATCACCTCAGAGTAAACTGAAAAAGAGATAAATCTAACTTTAATGCTGACAGTCATTAGCAAGAGTCTTGTAACATTTTCGGTTGCATTAATTACCCACAGGTCAGGAAATTAAGTGGATCTGCATATCACATCATATCATATCATATCATATCATATCATATATTATTTATTTTCCTTCCATAGATCCATACAGGATTACAAAATGGATATGGAAATAGTCACATTTTTAGGAATCAAAGGTGAAACCAACACAAAAGTGTACAACAATCATATGGTATAATAAAATATTTGATGTTTCAGCACAATACAAATTATTCAGAATGATAAAATATAGTAAAATAGTGGCATAAGCAAGTAAAGTTCAATATGTGGAATATGAATAAATGTTCAGGCCTAGTAACTAAAAAGTGTAACCATTGTTTAATTATTTTCTCTTGAGTTTGGCACTGGACACACAAATTAACAAAGAGAGAAACAAGGCTGTAAAAGTGGGCACACTACATACCACGTTCAATCATTATAGTGTAAAAAACGCCTAAGTAACTGCATATTTTAGATCTATAGATTAAAATTCAATTCAATTCAATTTATTTAACATTCCATGAATCACAATACAATACATGTATGATATAGAACAAGTCCATTATATATATATATATATATATATATATATATATATATATTTAAAAAGTAAAATAGATAAAAATTGCAACATTGTATTACTACGAGGTATGTTAACCCATCATGATTAATGGTAATGTACACTGATAATATCACTTTGCCTTAAAATGTAGTTCTCTCTTTCAGGGGTGTTCATTCCCAGCCCTGAGTGTCTTACTTTCAAAATGGGCACCTACTGAAGAACGAAATACTATGACAACTATTGTGTATACAGGTGAGACTTGAACATTTACTTTAAAAATTAATTTTTTTTTTTTAATTTGAGTGAGTTGTCATGTCATTACATCAAGCTCTATTCTTTGACATTCTTCTAGAACATTGGTGAAGAAAACAGTGTAAACACAAGTGCAGTGTGAGACCTATATATTTGGGCACATTTATTGTTATGCCCTGTACCTGTTGTATGCAAGAAACCCCATTAATTCCTTACTAACATAAATCTCATTCATTTTGGTACTGAACATTTAAAATTACCTTGCACTTGTGATCATTCTGTACCATGTGCATCCTTGTCAGAGATAATTAAAAATATGTTTAGATTGCAATTACAAGTAGAATACTAAAATACTATGCCCAATAATTTTTGGAATCACCTAACGTGTCTGACACAGTGTGTGTGTTTGTGTGTGTGTGTGTGTGTGTGTATGTGTGTGTGTGTGTGTGTTTCAGTTTGTGAATGACACTCTGCTGGTATGTGACTAGATAAATTAGAACATTGTGTTTAACTGATCTGTGTTTCACTGTACCCAAGAATCAGCCTCTGCATTAGATACAGCAAGTTAAATAATACTCTTATTTACACAGTAACATAACTTTATTAAACATGAACTGGAAGAGTTACAAATTCAAGTACATGTTTGCAGAATTTTCTTTTAGAAAAAATCCCTTAATGGTTTTCACAGCCATTCACAATTTTTTTTGCACCTAGTAATACACGATGGGCCGGGTAGTGTAGTCGGAATAGCGACTGGCTACGGGCTGGACGGTCCGGCGATCGAATCCCGGTGGGAGCGAGATTTTCCGGGTGCACTTTACCTTTTACTTTTTTTAGTAATGCACATGTGCCTTTTGCAGATGTACAAGATAGGCAGAGAGTCGGGGTACAGTAACAAAATATTAGCATGGTCAAAATACAATCATACGCTTCTACTTGAATATCAACTTTGATTTTAACAAATTCAACTTTTGTCACTACTGTACCTTGTTGACTACCTTGCATGACCATTTTATATTTTCCATCATATTCCTTTTGTATAAGTGGGTAGTAAACCAGTTTCACTGAAGCTACAAAATTAAGCATTTATCTTACTTTATGACATTCTGTTGTGTTTTCTATAATAAATCAAAGCAAATATTATATGCTAAAACACAACTTTTAATAGTACGTATGTCTTGTACACAGTTAATGCAGCAACATATTTTGTCTTTGTTAACACACCACCACAAGCCTAACCTTTATAAAAATGTTAAAATAAAAACGTGATATCTCACACCTCATAATTTTCTCTTTACATTATTTTCAGACGTATGGTTTTTTTTTGTATCTTTACACTTCATTAAATTATATAAAATTTAATATTTAAAACTTTAAATCTAATATCTTCTTTTGTTGTTAAATTATATACTTTTTATACCTTTCAATTAGAAAATATAATTGAAAAAAGGAAGATACTAGGTATTGAAGTTTTAATGCTTAAATTTTATATGATTTAATGGTGCATAATAACACGAGGAAACCATAAGCCTAAAAACAAGGCACACAATAAACTGCAAGTAGTGAGATCTAACATTAGTTTTTATTGACATAATATGAGGTCACATTTATATTTTTACATTCTTATAAAGGTTGGACTTATAATGGCTTGTTAACAAAACCAACAAAAGTTGCTTGATGAAGTGTCAACAAGAAGTGCTTACTAATAGAAGTAGTGTTAGACAGTAAAAAAATGTTCTTGTGATTTAAGTTCGAAGGTTAATCTTTCATGCTTTATAACACAACACTAATATTGCTTAAATTTCAATTGCCTGAAACAAAGTACAGTTTTTTAGACAGTGTTTCCATGAAGTGAACTAGCATTATAGATCAGCCTTACTTATTTGAGGAATCAAATAAAGCTGAAAAATACTGCACACTAGATGCATGCTGTGTTCGCGCTATGTGTGTGTTTGTGTTTACTGCACATTGTAGACTAGACACTGCTGTGCTTGTGTATTCGTATGTGCTGCTCTTCACAAAAATTACATTACAAAGCAGTTTTCGAACTCTCCCACAACAGAATCAACTGAATGGGTGCTCACAAAGACCTTACTGTATTTGATATTTCATTTAATACTGTGCCCAAAATTTTATTCGGAGCTGTTTTGTAAACGTTTTTGAAAGTATGTCTCAATTTTGCTACAAGAGGTTGAAAGAACCACCTCAGGATTGTCAAAAATGCCCCCAGTTCATCAAGTGCTTCTCTTGTGTGTAGAGTTAGTGATAGGCAGACGTGCTGAGACTTGCTGATGAATGAGGATTCTTATATATATAATGTGGATTTGGGTGCACTGAATTTGACACAGTTACAGAAAACAATTTTGGATATATTGCAGGTGCTGCACTAGGGACTGTTTTGTCTATGCTACTTTCTGGCTTAATTTATGCGTGGCAGAGCTGGGAGGCAGTGTTTTACTGGATGGGAAGCTTGCCTTTTATTTGGTGTTTGCTGTGGATGTGGTTAGTGGCAGATGATCCCATAAAACAGCATTACATAACAGAAGAGGAGCGTCTTCTCATCCGTAATTCACTGGGGGATTCACGCCTACCTCGTAAGGTCAGTTGTTTAAGTTTCTTTACATATGCTTTCTTATTCTTGTGTGATTGGTTGTTTTAAAATTGTTTTGCATCATCCTATCAGTTTTTGTGCTCATTAATTGTTACATCTGTAACTACATATAATACTCCCATGCTTGTCTGGATTGTTGAGAGGGGTTGATTAAGGACGGATGTAATTTGCAGAAAAGCTTCATTTATTGCAAGAACACTTGCACTGAATTTAGGAGGTACATGTTTCAAATCTTGGCTTTAAGATGGCTTATTCTGACTGAGGCTTCTGATATTTCTTTCCCTTATTCTTTCTGGTGAATACAAGGATAGAACTTAAAAACAGGCTACAGCCCAAACAGATGCTATCTTCCATCACTTGCTGTCTACAGGCCAAAATGTTGTTGGCATTCCTGTGGGAATACAGAGATTATCAAAATGTTATTCACCTTGCTCCCCATTTCATTTTGTGTCAGCAGCTAATATAATCCCTGAAAAGTGAACACAAGGTTTACAAATCTGTTGTTTCAGATCGTGTAAGTTACAACACATACTTTAATGCTGTTTGCTGTAGCTGTTCACATCAGTATGGATTCTCTCTTATCTTTGTATCTCCATGACATGGCCGTGAATAGTATTGTAAGAAATATTGTTAAATGAATTATGCTTTAAACATTTTAAGTAATTTCAGTTAACCGTAATATATTTTAACTCTACACATGCACCTACTGGACAGAATTTTCTGTTCTTTTATGCCTTTGTATACACCTCCCAGATAATGACATTTTAGAGGTCGAAACCTGTAGGAGGAACATAAATGATGAATGACTATTCATTATTAATTGTGCAGTTTGTTGAATCAAATACTGCATAATCAGGAGTTTTGTTGGAACACCTGTAAGACCTTATGGTTTGGGAGTTTTTTGTTTCAGAATAAACAGAACCAAATGAAAGCAATGCATTATGATGATTGATTGACTGATTAGCTAGAAATTTACTCAGCTACTATGGTGCTGTGACACTATCAATTAATTAAAGAATTCAACAGCAAAATGTACTTTAAGCAAAAATAATATGTTAGTGGCATCAAATTCAAGTACCTGTTACTATTGTATATGGAACCATCTGCAGCAAGGGCATTGCTTAACAATGTTAATGGCTTGGCATTCATCTGTATGTATAACTACTGATATGTAACAGACAAACTTAGAAGCAGTTTTATGTTTAAGAACAAACCTACTGTAAGACAGGTTAGGACACAGGCATCTTTAAATTAATATCATTCCTTGATATAACTTGGCAGTTATTAGGATGTAAACCTGTAACATTGTTAGTTAATAAGGTAATGACCAAATGCAAACAGTCTTTCCTCATATGAGTTTGTTTCTTATAAATTAGATTGAAGTAAACCTGTCAAAGTATACTGGTATATATTTCCACTGGCATTCTGCACAATACTAAGTAGGAAATACTTTTTCTGCCAAATCATTTGATTAAGTGGGATGTAAGATTTTATGTAGCTGAGCAGACAATATCTTTCATTTATTTAATCTAAAGGTAAAGTAAGATAAGTTCAAAGCGTCCAAATGCTGAAATACTATATCATGTAATGATGGTCTGCAGTTGAAAGTGAAGATCCACCCACTTTTAATTTTGACACTAGATGCAATTAAGTAGTCAGATTCACACTTCATACACTTTTCCACAAACAGAAAAGTGTCTGGTACCTATTAAATAGACGTCTATTTGGATCTTATTGTTTGTCTGTATTGGATGGTAAAGAAAAATATCCCAGCCAGCACCAACCATGAATCCCAGGCAATTACCCTGTTGCCAATCACTATACTGATGGAATCATAACGTTTGTGTATCCTGTCACTAGAGTTAATGGGCTATGGTGGGAAATACTGTACTGCTAAAGTAAAGACAAATAGTATTTTGAGAAAAAGGTTTCCAAATAGATCAGGCTTACATAAAATGTAGTTACATGAGATGAAACTACAGTATGTTTCACAAGTGTCTCAGTAAAGATATTAGTTTCATGGCGTTTTTTTTTCTCCTTTGTTCAAAATTTAAGTCAAATACATGCACAAAGCAGTGCCAGTTCTAGGTTCTGAAAAATAATTTTACTTTATCACCTTTCAGGCTTCTCCAGTGCCATGGAAGAAAGTATGTACATCTGTACCATTTATTGTTATTATTATTACACATTTCTGCAACAATTGTTGTTGGTATTTGTTCTTGACTGAGCTACCAAAGTATATGAGTCAAGTTTTACACTTCAAAATAGAAGAGGCAAGTATGCTGTCACGTTGATTAGTTTATAACATAAGATCTCTGGACATAAGATGATGGATTAATGGATGCATACACACAGATGAATTAAAATCTAAATATTGACAACAAGAGACATCACCCTATGTTTCATCCACAATGTAAACTCCTGCAAATAGTAGGACTGTAATAATGTTTATAAACAAATATATTGTATTAAATTAGGCACTTTCCATGTTGTTTGTCATTGTGTGTGTGTGTGTGTGTGTGTGTGTGTGAAAGAGAAAGGTAGGACAGACAGATAGACAGCAGAAAGAGAGAGGTGGGAATAAAGGTTATGTGTGTGATGGTTTGTGAGAGACAGCACATGTACACATTGGAAATGCTGATAAAATATGAGATGTTGTCTTCATATGTACAGGCATTTTAAATTTTAATACTAACTGAACGTGCTAAGAAAGAAGAACAAATAAAACTGTGATGGTGGTGTATATTTTATTTGTTTGGGTGCCGTAATTCAATTCAGACTTTTTAGCTTGACATAGAAGCTGTAGAAATTCAAAGATATTTTTGATAGCTGTAAGACATTGACATTCAAATCTGGAGTATCATGCAACCAAAGAAATGACTGGAACAAGAAAGAGATGGCAGTAAAATGAATTTATGTTGTGCATCTACAAGCACAGAAGTAACAGGTACATTTTTCTTCTCATAGAAAGTTTTCTGTTCCTAACTCATGTTTAAGCATGTAACTAAAATAATGTTATATTACAGAATTTTCTGAAATGGTTGACAGATATTCAGCTCTACAAACAATTTCCATGTTTAACATTCTCACAACTTATTTTCTCAAAACAGATTATATTTTTTTCTGTAGCATGAGCTATCAGATGTCTTCCCTGTGTGAAGTCTGTGCTGTAATGCGTCAGATATTGTCTTTACTGAAGTCTGTGCCTTTATCCATCAGATGTCTTCTTTATGTAGGGACAACAGTTTCCAAGTAAAGACTGGTGTCTCCGTGTGAGATCTTTGCCATGATCCGCAAATGTCTTCTCGGTATGAAGTCTGTGCTGTAATCCACCAAATGTCTTCTTTATGTGAATTCTGTGCCATGATACATCAAATGTCTTCTTTATGTGGAGTCTCTGCCATTTTCCATCCATTGTCTTTTTTATATGGCTTTCTCAAAACAAAACAATATATGATTTCCCAGTTTTTGCACAAATGCTACACAATTTTATTCATCTTATTCAGCTCGACTTCCTTGAGATTAAGACAATCTTCTTTAAAAAATAAAAGCTTGTATTTTCCATGTGAATTAGCATATTGTTTGCATAAATTGTAACATATTTTTCTGACAAGAGAGAATCGTTTCAATTGCACTGTTTCAGGATTCTCTTCTTGTATCAGTGCCATTCTTGACATTAAGTATTTTCACTTTGATTTGGGGTAAATGTTTGGATATTGGACGAAGAAGGAAATTTGTAACTACAACAACAGCGAGAAAAATGTCCATGCTGCTTGGTGAGTAGGAGTGATGTGTGTGATATTACCATTATACACCCTATATGCAAGCTTCAGTAAAAGTGTAACCAGGAAAGCATATTTCAGCTATGGTGTTTATTTTTGTTCTTGAGATGCCAGCTTTGATTCTGGGTTGGTGTTATCTAGCTCAGTTTCTTTTGGCTTTCTGACTTAAAGATTTATGAGTTACATTTGTAAACAGCAGGGTGATTATAAATGATGAATGGATAAGGATGTGAAGGGTAGTGTTCTTAATATATTTCAGTGTTGGGTATGATCTGGAGGGACTGAGGGAAATCGCAAAAAAAAAAAAAACAACAACAACAACTTTATGTTGGCTGGTTTCTGGGTGTATATACAAAGCATGAGTCTTGACCGTAAAGCTGCAACAGTTTTTAATTTTGGAATTGTACTTTTTTTTAAAAAGGCCAGTTTCCTATACTTTCCTAGCTCTTGTTCTTTCAGATGCAGCTAGAGTATTGTTCTGAGAATTGCACAATTTGATGTCGAGCATCAAATGGGAAGTCAGTATCACCACAAAGTTTATACTCCCCCCAGCTATACTGAGAACAGTACTTTACATTGTAGTATTGTAAACAAGAATGCATCCCTTATTTCAGCATCTGTTGTTCCTGCTGCATGTCTATTGGCTGTCACATTTGTGGAATGCGATCACACGGCAGTTGTAGCAGCAATGTGTATTGGTGTTACTGCCATGGGTGGAATGTTCTCAGGAGTACTTTCCAATAGCATGGATATTGCTCCAAATTATGCAGGTATACATCATACTTGCATATTATTCTGCTTCTTTGTAACCCTCTTCATGTGTGTGCATGTGTGTGTGGGGGGGTGGTTGTGGAAGTGGATGTACGTCTTTCAGATTTACATACACCTCTTTGCAGTTTGAGAGTAGTATTTCAGTTTTTTTCGATGTTATTCACTGTTTTCTGGTGTAAAAACGTTCTAAGAAAGACCCAGTCATTTCCTGTACCTCACGTTGCTCGTATCTTTGTTAAGAGTGCAGCATTTTGTATTAGTTGACTTGCAGAATACTTAATTTAATATTTGATAACTTTCATATTTAAATGCATATGACAATACACAATAACTCTTATCATCTTGATTTGTGATTAAGTTTGTTTTGTTTAATTGACATCATTATCTCTTTAAATTCTTATGCACTTTGAATATAATTTAACAGTATTCGAAATTATAAGCCTCAGTAGAGGAACCCAAATATGAGTGAGAAATAAAGAAAGAATGAATGAATGATTATTAAATAAATAAATAAAAAAATGAGTGAATTAACAAATGAATTTATCAATTAATTAAAATACAGTGAATATAAAATTATATTGTACGGTTAGAAAAATAAAATGTTAAGTGTATTTTGAACTAACCATGCTGTATAACAGTATGTAGTTAACATCCTTACAAGTGCTGGCCAAGTATGAATATAATTTAATTGCAGAGAAACATTATGTCCAGTAAGGTTAATGAGTCTTCTATTTACTTACAATATGGTAATGAAACCAACAAATGCACATAAACTTTTAAGAGCATCTTACATTATTTTACATGCATAATATTGCCTCCTGTACATTTCAGCCACACTTGTGGCCATCCTCAGGGAGGTGCCTTATTACAAAAACTTTTTAATAGTGCACAAATATAAGATAACAAGTTTTAAAAGGTGTAGTTTAAAATATATATTAAAATATAAAATACAGATAAAATTTTGTGATAAATTCAAGAGTGTAAGAAATGCTTTATGTAACTACTATGTAGTATGTCACCGTCCTGAAATAAAAAAAAAATGTGTGTTTGATGGTATTAATATATTGGTAGATAAAATTATATATTGTAGCATGTAGATGAAATGGTTGTCAGTATGATATGTACTAAGTACAGTGGTGTTGATATAAGATATAAGGAACATATCCAATACATCATGTCCAGTAACCCCAAATCTGCATACACGCACCACATTCTTCACAGTAAGCACTACTTTATTTGGTACATATCATACTAACAAACATTTCAACTACATGCTACAATATATATTTAGCTACCTATGTATTAATAACCACCTACACACATTTTTTTGTCAGGATGGTCACATAATACATAATAGCTACATAAAACATTCGTTACACATTTGAATTTATCGTAAAATTTATTTGTATTTTACATTTTAATACATATTTTACACCACACATTTTAAAACTTGGTATCTTATATTTGTGTATTAGTTCAGAAAGTTTTTACAATATATCCCTTGTAATGATCCTCCCTGAGGATGACCATAAGTGTGGCTGGAACATGTAGGAGGCAATGCTATATATATATGACATAACATGAGATACTCTCACATGTTTATATGCATTTATTGGTTTCATCACCATCAAATCAGCTTAATGCATGGTTATGGATTATTTAAAAGATATATTAATTTTCACTTACTTACTGTTTCAGGAACATTACTTGGAATCACTAACACTTTCGGCACAATTCCTGGAATAATTGTACCTATTTTTGTTGGACAAATTACTTACAAAAATGTATGTATCAAAATAAAAATGAATACTATATAAGAACCTTGAAATGTTCTGTTGTCCAATGCAACTATTAACAGAAAAAACAATATGCATGTTCACACATGGTGATTTCTCTGTAACCATAAAAGATGTATAGTTCTTTAATCTCAGTTTATCATGTTGGCCACCTTATTTTTCAACCCAGTAAAAAAAGAAGTTTGTGAATTCTGCATTATGTTTGACTAAATTGTTTTGGAACTTTATTGTACCATTTCACTTATTTCTTTGCTTGCCATTACTGGTTTTTTTAGGCAACTTTCCATATCATAGACGTGATTGTTACCCAGATGATGAGGGGCTCACCTAACTTCCTCTAGAGCTATCAGGAAATTTTGAAGGAAAAATTTCATATTGACAGATGGTTCACCTGTTTGATGTAATATATGATATTACTATAGTAATATTACACTTAATTATATTCTTAGAACTAAGAAACCTAAGACTATATAATGGATGAAATGGACATGTGCTCTAACTTGGTGTATTAACTTTATCAGCATTCTCTGTGTCCCAAACTTGTGGCTAACAGACAAGTGCCATCACTGTGAGTAATAATTATTACCAAATACTAACCCCATGTTTTGTATCCTACTGCTAAGTAAGTATCATCATTCAGTGGGATTTTAGGCTGTCACAGTGGTCTAATGGAGAATTCTGATTTTCTTGCATGTGATAATGTGTGTCTTGGTAAAATATTTGTGTAGTTTTGAGGGAACACATTACCTTCTTCTTCAAAGGTTCAAGGTTTATGAGTGCTTGAAAGAACTTGAAACTTTGAAGATGAAGGCAATGCTTTCCTTTGAATAGCTGGAAACCACTTACCCTTCAATGCAGTGTCACAGCCAATAGGACCAGAATCCTCAATAATATTTGTGTCTGCGAGAGTCAGTAGCATTGTTAAACTATGTTTTGGGCAATATACCTAGGTATTAGATAAAGTAGGATTTTATTCATGAATCTGTTCTGTTTTAAAGTGGGTCTTGAGCTGTGCCTGTAGTAATGTGTTGGACTGACTTTACGTGCTTATGTAATTATAAAGTACAATATTTTCTAAATGAAATGGGGCAATTTCTGTTGATATTCAACTCCTTTCTGATGAAATTTACATTTATCATAACCATCAACATCATTGTTATTAATTTAATAACAGAAATGTAAGGTGTTTTGAAAAAAAATAAAATAAATGATCTAGTAGAAAGACAGTACTGTGAAAAATTTAGAAGGAATAAGTAATGTGTGTAGAGATTACTGAGAATTTAAAAAAATAAGATTATATTTTTGTTTCAGCCAACAACTAAACAATGGAACATAATATTTTATACCATAGTGGGGATACTGGTTTTTGAGGCAGTAGAATATTTGATTTTTGGCTCTGGAGAAGAACAGTCTTGGAACAGATCAAATGACCTAGCGACACCTGCAGATAATACAACGGTTGTTCCAGAGTCGCTAAAGGAACATACAACAAATGAAATTCCAAAACAATGAATGTGTTTTTACTTCCAAGGTAAGCAGCTGTATGTCCAATTTGTATCCAATGAGTAACTAAAACTTGTTTCACAGAGTTCTAATACAGTGTAAAAAATATAACAATGCCAGTACAGCTAAATTAGATCACATGAGAAAGACCATTTATTATTCATTACAGTATGAGCTCACAGGAATAATGACGGAAAGATAATGCCAATGTTTTGTTCTCATGTGACACTTCCTTGTGAATGGTGAAAATGAATTCTAAGAAGCCTCTACCTATGAAACAGACAATGTACACAAGAAGAACTGATTATAGACTAGATTTTATTGCAGGTATACCTATTATATGTGAATTCAAGAAATGCACATTTATTTTCATGGGCTCCAGTAATTTAGAATTAGTTAATTTCATAACACTCACTTTAAAACAAATTTGCACGTTGACTGAGTGAAGTGGGAGGACTAAGATTAGAAGTATGCATGTGCAAAATTGAAATGAAAGATGAGAAGGGAAAATGATTACCCATCTGTATAACTGCTTTGGCAGATCGAATAATGACATTCCTTGAGGAAATAAGGATACTTTCAGTACCGGGTACAGTAAAGTATTTTCTTGTTACCATTTGAGTACCATTACTTGCTAACATCAATGTGGATATTTTATATTTTATTAAATTATTAGCCCTTAAAGTAATTCAATAATAATGAATGGGAAAGTAAGAAACCTTCTGACAGTGGTAAAAAAAATTAGAAGCAAAGAGATTAAGTAAATCAAATTTTGAACAAGTTTAGCTGTAATTTATCATTACGGAAGAAATTAGAAAATGTGTTACATCTTCATATTACAGCAATCTAAGAATCTACAATGAAGGGTATTTGTAATACTGCAGAATAAATAAAATGTGTGTGTACAGGGGCTGCTCCATTAAATGCTGCGTGAACACCAAAAACAAGACCAGAGATAAAAGAGACATGGGCCACTGCTTTTTGATTCAGTGGTGCTAGTTTTATGTGAATTTGTGAAGGACACTATGTCATTGCATTTCTTAGCAGTGTAAGCTTTCTTTATGAAACTAAATAATTATAAGAGCATTTATTTACATTAATATAATATTAATATTATTAATGTGAGAAGGAGAATGAAGCATACTTTTCCAGACAATCAGTTCAAGTAACACAAAGAATATTCTGATGTTTCTGTAGCAGGTCTCAGACATTTTGATTCCGAGTGGGAAATTATGTTCAATTTATGCGATTTCATGCTCTGGAACATTTTTTAAATTAGACATGACTGTCGCATTTGTGGAGTATCTTTATTTCATAGAACTCCATTGCTTTTGATTATCTAACAGTGTTTTGTATATAGTAACCAAACATGTGAACTGTACTTAAATTATAATCAGTGATTGTAAAATATTACACTACTTTATTAAGATCTACTTTAATATTATCCTCTCATATATGCTTATGTCTTCCAAGCCGTCTTTCCTTCAGATTTCTCCCACTTCCATAACTGCAAATCTTATCATTTCAAATGACTTGAACATAATACTTTTCAAATGTTGTAACTTTTTTACTTTGATATTCGCGTTAATATCCAAGGGAGCGCAGACAAATTAGCGGTTATGAGAAAATAAAAGTAGTCCAAGTGGAATGAAGGCGATTCCAGCACGCGTCCATTGTGACCGAGTCCTAAGGAAATTGCGTATTTTTATAGGATATTCCCTTTCAGTTGGCGTCTCGCAGCTGCTTTATTATACCAAGTGCGTAACTTGACTAAAGCAAACTAAGAGTAAATGTTCTGGTCTCTGTCGGGTCTTTGATGTTTCGACTAAGTAAAGTGCATGCCTCGTAGAAATCTGCTTAGACCACACCGATTTCACTTATGTCAGATAAGTTGCCGCATTTGTAAGGCGATCGAACAATTCGGAGGGAGACAGTGGTACTACTGGTAGGGCTTGAAAAATTCAGTCTTTCACTTGCCTGGGCTGGGACGAAATAGCGAGCCTAAAATTCGTAATGTTAATTTATACTAAAGTTTCTTTTAAATCGCCTACATGGTGGTTGGCAGTATCTCTTCAAGTTTACGCTCACCAAGGTTACTATCGTGTGATGAATGTGGTACTGTCTGGATGGTAGGTGGGGACCAGCGTTCTCCATTTTCAGTGTAGAACAGTACCTCTACAACTTCGGAGCTGGCGAATTCATTGTTTACTTTCATTGTTAGGAATCATTTATATATGTATGTACGGTTTTTATTTATTTTTTTCTGTCAGTAGCGTGGTGTATTTAACCAAACGGCTGGATGCATATTGAGTAATTTGTGGGAGAATATATGGAACGGAACGATTGTGGCCCTATTTTCAGCGTCATCCCACCTGTTTTATGGAGTTGAGAAAGGTAATGAAAAATCTGTCAAGATAGGTGACTTCCGAGACGATTAGAACCTGGGACCTCCCAAATGAGAAACAAGAGTACTACTCAATCATCCATGATATTCGGATTTCGGTCGTGTGCAAAATGGATTGTAACAGCGCATATTCTGAACTTCAAAACTGGATAGCGTAGATTGGTCGGCTTCACTTTCCGATCGTCTGTGTCTGCAACGGAAAGACCCCTGGGCATTCGTCTGGACCTGTTTATGTGTTTATGTTTGGTTTCTCCGACCGGTACAGAGTGCAGTCATGATAAGTGATAAAATTGTAGTGCTTGAGTTTATCGTGAGAAGTTATTTGTACATTACAAAGTTACTGGAAGTAAATTAGATTAAAATTTACTTTGTCCATGTTTCTTAACATGTACAATTATAATCGGAACAACTGGAACAAGTTTTGTTCTTATTTATACTCGGTACATTTGTTCAATTAGGTCATTTAGGCGAATACTAGAAAGACTACGCTATTTGGGCAGTTTATTCTGTGCCATTTGTATTGGTTCATATTTCTAAATTATTGCTTCTGTATCAAGCTAAGTCGGTGGCACTACTGTGACAAGTGTGAGAGCCTTGAATAGCCCCTCCAAAACCTAAGGAAAAAGTATTCTGAATGAGGGCATCACGATGTGCTTAGAAATCAAATATTATAACATACGTGTACGTCAGCACAATCTAATTATTTATTTATAGTGTAGTTATATAATGGCTACATGTTTCGACTAAAACTTAGTCATCTTCAGGCCTCTACAATTCCGTGCCAGATGCTACACTGTGTTTTCGACTATTCTGCAGAATAGTCGAAAACACAGTGTAAGAAAGACAGTGACAAAACTAAAAACCCAGACAAGATCAAAGAAGAAAATCCACAGTGCAATAAAAGAACCACCA
>Ga0123355_10006340_pt1 | contig 17505 bp, 8 predicted proteins | sample TergutEmb28metaG_3_FD_89872 | JGI IMG/M metagenome (GOLD analysis project Ga0123355, IMG submission 89872) | Embiratermes neotenicus P1 segment gut microbial communities from Petit-Saut dam, French Guiana - Emb289 P1 | ecosystem: Host-associated > Arthropoda: Insects > Digestive system > Gut ...
AGTTAATAAGTTCTCTTTTGATATATTGATGGTGAGTTTCTACCGGGATTTTTTTTTTTTTTTTTTTTTTTTTTGGCGCCTCCTTTTCCTTTCATTCTTGATGTACATAAATAAGGAACAGTTTATTTCCTTATCGAATAATGTGTACAGTTTTATCTTGGAAACTGTTATCTACAAATGAATAAGCCTTCAACAAAAACACAATGGAAATTTCTTGAGAAGAATCATGTACATGAGATAGCTTTCATGTAACCTAATTTGGAATCATTTAGTTTCTCTTTCAGCCACTTTCAAGATACTGTTTTCAAAGTCATATAGGAAAAGAATACGTACATGATGAAATAAAATTACAAAATTGAAATTAAATCTGATATGGTACATATTTCAAACAAACATCCAGACTGGCTACATACACAGCATAATATTATTAAGTTCAAGTTTCCGCACTGTTGCTTAGAAATGACTTGTGACTTCTGGTAACCCTAAGGCTGTCCTCTGTAAGACTAGGATCAGTATTAAGATAAATATACATATATATACGTTTTTTTAAGTACTTAACACAGACACCATTACACCAATTATATGATAATGTAAGTCATAACACTACTATATTCATTCACACTCACATTTAGCATTATGAGGCCTGTATTTCATTTTACGTATGTTGGTTAAAAAGCTCAATGTTTTACATTGGCAGCCAAGGACAGCTGGCATCTCAATGATTTTGTGGGCTAAAAATTCCTGCATAAATGCTTCAGAAAACTCATACTGTCAAGTTCTTAACTAATGACAAACACATACAGTTGAAAGATAACATACTGCAGTAAAGAACTTATTTTTAATAACTATGCCATGTGTTAGAGTTCATAATAAATGGCATTATGCTGATGTTTATAGTAGAGGACAGAGAACTAAATTTTATAGCAGTTCCATACGTGAGTGAACCATGCCAACAGGATTTTTTTTTTCTTTCATTCCCTGTCCCCTTTAACAAACAGTGTTATAAACGTGAAGTCACAATTTTAATGGACAATAGTTTTGGTCTGATTTGATTGCAGTGTTCCTTGCCTTCATTGTACCACAGAAGTAAGTGGACATTAAAACAAAATATATGACCCACATAAAAATCTCTGAATACTGATTATGTAACACCAGCCAAATGAAGAAAAGCTCCAGGCAGCAAGAACTTATGCCCAAATGCTACTTTAAAAAAAGCATGACAAACATTACTGTTCCTCATGTTGAATAAGTTGTCTGTTTCCATTTGATAAAATGTATGATGTTAGTACAACCCTCTTCTACTATTCATAGTCATGTGACAGAGTTTTGGCATAGATTGTACTGAAACCCACCACAAAATATTCTGTCCTCATAGTTTACTTTTTAGTGAAGCATTAAAGCAAATTTCTCCACCTTCACACTTTCCACAACACTTTCATTTAGGGGGAACAGCAGAAACAAAACACCCAATACAGGTATATACTGTTACTATATCTGTGGGACCTTTCAGTGTTACTATGAAGCTGCATGTGGTATATGGAACATGCTTTTACTGGCTCCCCTCCTCCTTCCCCCCTCCTGAATTATAAAACCCTGAAACAGTTGCATGATACCAATTTACACTTGCTTTGCAAGAAATTTTGTGAAAGACAACTACTATACACACAACAAATCCCAAATTCTAATTAATTCCCTAATACTTGATAATATTAATACTGTATAAAATGTTAAAATCACTTCATGGACCCAAAAGTTGCACTACACAAATTCCAAATAAGAAAATTTTCATATAATATGTACATAAATGCTAGGGCTACTTATTTTTCAAATGTACACATTTTCACAAAATGACCAACACTTGTTTTGTCCTTCCTTCCTCACTTAATTTTTTTATTAGGACCATTGGCTCTGATGTTGGCTGACTTGCATAAAGTAATGCTACAAGTTTAATCCAACACCATGTGTTGTGAAGATGGTCTCCTATACCTCAGAGACTATTTATTGTGAACATGTCATACAACTGCACTGAAATCATGAACAGTGAAATGTTAATGATGTTCCTTCAAAAAATTCTGTACTGAGTTGCGCAAGTGATACTGAAATTCAATCCTTAAAATTCTTTAAACTGTTTCCTCCATATACTACACAGTTTCATCAGCTATTAATGCACATCCTGCAACACCTCCAACATTATACAACACACAAGTTTCTTAAAATCTCCATACAAAACTCATTACAGAATTTCTTGAAGGAGCATCACAAACATTAATATGCTGGTAAGTTCTGTATAACAGCACAGCACTTTCACATTTAAAAATGTTGTCACAATGAACATCCTCTGTTCTGCAATGCTGGAAACCATCTTGACAACTAATGCTGTCAACTCCCAGTCCTACTTTATGCAAGCACACCACAATCTTAAACAAATGGTCCTTAAAGAAGAAAATAAAATTTTAAGTCCTTTTGTAAGGACCTGTATTTCTTACATCTACCTCTCCCCCCAACCCAAAAATAAGTAACTTAAACCTTTAGGTACACCATGTGCTTCACTTCTATTAAAGCTGAAATATTTACTAATACACTCACTTCAATCTACTTCTGTTAATTATTAATTAACTACAACTTATTATTTCAAAGTTATAATTTTTAACTTTGTTCTGAATGTAAAAATCTAACATGTTTAGGCCAAAGCATTGGTGTATAGTTATGGGAGTAACTATTTTAATCAAATCTGATAGTGTTTAAATGAAGACATATTTCAAAACTACAGAGAGGTCTAGTTACCATGTCCCCCTGAGTGCAGAAGAATACAAACTGTGTGCAAGAACTAGTTCAGTGACACAGTGACTGTTATTGCCACTGATATGTGGGCAACTTTAACAGGCACTTCCTTATCACATACAGACCTCTTATGGTCTCAGTGCACTTACAAAATTTATTCAGTTGAACAAGGAATGTTCACTTACAATATGCTTGAAAAGTTAAGTATCACGGAAAAAAAATGCAGCCAAAAGTTTTGTAAAAAATATCCCTTGTGAACAATGCCACACAAAAGAAAAAAATGAAAAATGTTCATATTTCAGGTTCAGTGCTGTATAAAAATAAAATACAAGAACTTGTGTTTTTCTTGGCAGAGGCATGTTAACATTGACTGCGAAAATAAACAGCCAAAATAATATGTTGGTATCAGAAAAATCCCAATACAGTTGAAGAAGTGTCTTTACATGACCTTAAAGTGCAGTGAGTGCATAAAGAATCATACTATGTTATTTAAAGAAACAAATTCCAACCATTAGTAAAAGCTGATACCAACGCCAGAATTTGGGGGGAAACGAATGAACAAACAATGTGAATTTTTCAAGAAGAGCTTCATCATGTGTCACAAAATATGTTCAGAAGGTGCAAAACCTCCCTCGCAGCTGGATATTAGCACTTCAAAATTCTGCTATGAAATAAAGGAAGTTGAAATTCAAGGGAAAAACAAGCTAAAAATTCCCATACATGCAAACTCCATGTGCCGCAATGCTCCCATGCAGCTGCCATGCTCAGACACAATAATAAGACCTCTGTATAATCAGTACCATTAGGAACATATAGTGAACATGACTCTATATGCTTTCCTATGCCTAGGCCATTCTGTGTTACATTTCATTTTTACAGTCATGTACAATTTTATATTCAGAAATTGTAAATCCGTTTTGTAAGGAAACTTCTACTTATTAAGTACATATGCTATAAAGAATGTAAAACTAAAAACTGGTAACTTTCTAGTCCCTTAATCATAATCAATATATAATTTTCACATGTGAAGTTCCATCTTAAATCTTCTGACTATAAAAATATGTTGCATGTAAATATATAATCTGTAGGATATAAAAATTTGGTAAACTTCATTGTAATTAAAAAGTTATTGTTTACAATTTTTGTGTATGGACCCTTCATATATATATATATATACCTTAGTTAAAAACTGCATTCCTGTAATATTTATATAATAAATACTCAAAGTATATTCTATACTTTCAATACTGTTTCCATAAATATATCTACAAAATATTTAAGGCTTCATGTGAAAATATTTCATACGAAGAGATCTTGTACTGCATTTCTTTCTTTTCTTTGCTGGATGAATTTTATGCCAGTTTCCATGCTGTGACTTTGTCCCCAAATAGCCTACCACAGATCTGTTAGGTTTCTCCCCATCATTACATATCACCAATCTATCTTTATCACTGTCATCACTACACTGCATCATATATTTGGCAGCATTTTGTTCACTTTCTTCTTTTACACCATTCCAGATTTGATGTTCGTTCGAGGGAGCATCCAGATTAGAGGTTGCAATTTCTGGTGACAGGGTGAAACATGAACTGTGAATTTTTCTTTGGTGTTTCTGTAGCAAAAAGTTTCGGGTGAATGTGGCTTCACAAGCATCACATTTAAAAGGGCGTTCTCCAGTATGGGTCAAGATGTGCCGTTTGAGATCAGTGGACCACCCAAACACTTTTGAACATAAGTGGCATGGATATTTCTTCTTAGATGTAGGGGAAGACAAAATCTTCTCAACATCACATAACACGAGTTCTGATTCTACAGAGCTGTGGTTCAGTTTTCCATTCTGCTGATAGTACACCTTCTTTGGAGATTTCTGTTTGCGGCCTGATGCTCCTCGTGGAGATTTTACCACAGCTTCTTCAGCCACCTTCTTTCGGTTTTCCACACTGACTTCACTCTCCTCCAAGGTGACAAAACAAAACTTCAAAGGGTTAAAGTCATCTAATTCTTCAATAATCTTTGTACTTCCCTCCATCTTAATGCTGCTTGTGTTAGCAGTCATTTCAGAATTTGGTTTATTTCTTGTAGGATGCAGTTGACATCTCTCATTTGGTTCTGATGAAACAGTGGCGCCTTCATTAAAACACTCATTATTTTCTAATATTACTGAATTTTCATGTTTTAATACCAATTTAGTTACGCAGTTTTCCAGTCGTTTTTGCAGATCACATTTAACAAGAGGAACATCACTGGAAGAAGAAGAAGAAGATGATGATGATGATGATGATGATGATGATGACGACGATAAGCCGGAGTGTGAATGTTGACTGTCCTTCTCCCTTGCACGTTGCCCGATTTCCACCAATACATCCAGTCCAGCTGGAGTGCCATTTTTGAAAAGCCCTGCTTCAAAAGGGCCCGACATTACACTACATGTTTGATCTGTCCCTTCTGTTTGCAACACAGGTGATGGGGAAGACAAGGTACTTTGTGTAGGAAATCTAGTATCTCCATTATTTGAAGAACCTGGCTCACTGTGGGTAGAAACTGTCAGGTAACGCAGTGCTGAATTGCGTTTCAATACTCTTTCAAGGATTGTTTCTGTTTTCTTCTTTTGTAAACATGGTGTTGTGGCATGTTTCTGCATACACTGTGCTGTGTCATCAGATGGCAGATTAGTAACATACTTTAATGGACTCCCAGTGGCTTCCTGAGAAACGTGTTGAGCAAAATGTTGCAACAGCAAAGATGCAGAGTTGAAACTAGATTTGCAATCTGAACATCTTAAGGAACTTGTGACTTCTGCAAGCAAACAGGGTATTATAATTAGTACCCAACAGACAAAGACACAGACAAATCCTAAGGATATAACAGTCGAGGTTATTTAGTCTGAATTCAAATTTAAAATTATTCAAAACCCTTAAATGTACAGGGTATATTCTATTTTTGTTGTACCTATGAATTGTTCCGGTCTCTTCCTCTGCAGAGAATAGGCACTTCAAAGGCCAAAGATTTGAACGTAGAATTGGATTAAGCAATTAACATTTTTTTAAGCTACTGAATGTGTAATGATACAAGCAAGCATGTAATTTGACACAAACTGGTCACTTAAAACAATCCAGTTATGTGTTTTGCTTTTGTTGATTTCTGGTTTAGACTTAAGTTATTTTGTGCAGGCATATTACTGAATAATTTCTTAGAAATCCAAATGCTGGTAAAACACAATGTTTTCTGCAGCTCAGTAGAATGTGCTGTCAAAAAAATTTCACATTTTTATATAAACAATGTTTCTCAATACTTTGAGGCAAACAGATGATATATACACAATTATGTATTTTTAAATGTTTATAAAAATGCAAAGGACACATACTATACATAAAACAAAATACTGATCCTATTAAATTCTGTATTTACAGAATTTTTTGGAGACAGTATTAATCACATACATATAAATGGGCAAGAATTATTCACTTGTCAACCACCAGAAAAATGTAATGGCTGGAAAAGACTTCTGTATTTCAATACATTACATATGGAATATTAAAGGCACTTGATAACCTGACAAAGCATTTAACTCTGTTAATCACAACATATTAATAACTAAATTACTTTATTGTGGCATGAATGGAAGTGCCAGTAAATGCTTATTTCAACTTAAAATTTCATCGTGGGGTGATTGAAGACTCTACTCTGCACACATTATCTTTACATTAAAGATCCACCACTTGATATCAACCTGGTGTCTAGACTGATTCTAGTTGTGGATAATTGTACTACTTGAAGTAGTCATCTTGTAGAAGCAATAAATCTTTACAGTCATGAACACACAGCTGATAGCCAGCAGGCAACAACACCATTCAAATCAGCATCATGGATATTCCTTTTAACTTGCATGTCATATACCCTGATTTCTAGAGCTATGGGATGTATCTATCTGCCTAGTAAAGACACACCTGTGTATGTTTGCATTACAGATTTCCCTGCAATAGCTGATCATGAAGACTGTTTCAGCAACTGAAACATAAAAAATCTGAATTGCAGCAATATTCGTACTGTGTGGCATCAACATTCATAGAGTGAACACTGTCTAATAGGATTTCAGCCAGTTCAGTTGAATCTGCTTCATTTTAATCAGTTCCCTCTAAATACATTCTCCGACTCAAATTTCTGTCAATATGATGAAACTGCAACACCTCACCTTCTTCCAAATATAAAAGGCCACCCTTGTTGGAATGAGCATGTGTATGAAATGTAAATTACCAAAAGAAAGTTTAGCCTGTCGCTGAAATAAAACCTCAAAGCAGACCAAAATGTATTACATTAAGTAAAGTTAGTCACTAAATATTTCTAAAAGTTACATCTCAGACAATTAATAAGTGGGGTTTTTATTCTATGTTTGACCATCATTACATCAGGTTTTTAACAGTCTTTACAAAGTTAATACAATTGGACATTTCCATTTTATCTCACATAATGCACATGTTCAGAAATGACAACCCCTGAATAATTCAAGAAAATACCAACAAATGCACTACATTACAATGTAAAATTTTTACAATTAAAGCGCTAAAACTCCGATATGTTTCGACCCTTTGCAGGTCATCTTCAGGGAGTGTACATCAACATTTGTATAAAATGTAGATTATAAATAGATAAAATAAGTTAAAATTGTATTAAAATCTTTGATGTCTTGAAGTTGGTGCTGTAGATGTGTAAGCTGAATACCTCATCGAACTTGGGCACGTACAGTACCAAAGATATCAAACAATGTTAATACAATTTTAACTTATTATATCTCTTTATAATCTACACATTATACAAATACTGATGTACACTCCATGAGAATGGCCCACAAAGAGTAGAAACATGTCGGAGTTCTACTGCTTTAATTGTAAAAACTTTATACTGTAATATAGTGCATTTGTTGGTATTTTCTTGAATTCTAACCATTAGTGCTTCGATAAGAATAACACAAAAGTGCTGAATGGTTTAATATATTTACATATGTTGGCATTTAAATAAATCAATTACGGTCCTTCAAACTACCCTTTTCTTAGCATAAATCTGTCTCGCAATACCTCACTATTATCAACGTATAACTTAATATAACCTCTTCAATAACGCATAATATTTTTTGCATACCACCTAACCACGACGAACGCAAGGAAACTTATACATATATATACATATATATATATAAGTAATGCTAAATAACTACAACGCCAACCTCTATCGTCATAAATGCACTACATCGTTCTCCCTGATTTAAACACGTAGGTTTAACACCAGCCCATCCCCGTCCACGAGTAATCACTAACATGTACGCATTTCTACGTCGTGTTTAAGAAGCATGAGATACATGCACGTGCCATTTGTATTACATGCATCTCGAAATTCACTACTGACAAATAATTTAACAATTAAAAACCTATTTACGTAAGGCCTTCAACTTTTGAATTGCAAGTACAAATAATGTAAACTTTTGACAGCCATCTTGTCAACATCCGGTTCCTGTAACACACCCACCCTTTCAAATACGCAATTATGGTATTCACAAAAAGGTTTGAAAATTTAAATTGTTCATCAGTTGACTCTCATTTCATAATTTGTTTCCAACACATAGCAGTACAACTTCATAAAACTACTTTCTGCAACATAATTTACGTCTGGAACGTCCACTGACATTGAACAGTTGGGTCGCGTACGCCGCTTATCATGATGAGAGTTGCGAGTCCTGTTGCAGCTGTTAGTAGATAGTGAATTACTGAATCGTCTTGAGCCTTTAAGCACGGACAGCTGTGACAAATTTACGCATGCCCAACTTCTTAAAACGCGCCATTATAAGATGTGCCGGAAAGATCCGTTCTGTCTGAGCGTTACGAATGTAATCGTTATTTCATTGTCATTATTAGATTGTCTGGTGAATATATATACATATATACATATTTCACAATGATCGTTAAGTCCTGATATAACAAGGAAACAAGTACAAAGTTTAGTTTAGACTAGGAAATTTCTAGGTGTGTGGCACGAATCAGTTCCATTAATGCCATTGCAAAGTACGGTCTGCCATCTTGTAATTGTCATGACTTCGTCTATAGCCATAACTAGAAATTAGATTTGTGTTCACCAAACCTAACATAACATGCATGTATCTTTGATCTCAAGTTTACAAGAGTATATACTGTCAAAACAGAGTTATCCTATTATGTGACCACACCCTTACATAATGTACAGCTTAGTTATTGTGAGCTACGTTTTGATTTTTACTAGGACTTCATTAAAATCCCCACTCATTCATAAATTTCTTTATGTGTGGTCCCTTCATTGAATCAGCACCGCTGAGCCATGGGAACATTCACTGGCGTTACACCGTATCTTCTTCATTGCTGTTAATGGTCAAAATATAATTCTTATCAGACCACTCTTGATGTGGATGAAAGTATAGTACTGATATATCTATTGTCCGTTGACAAAAGCAAGAGTCTGTTCTGAAACTAGATATTATAACAGTCGCGTGTATCTTCATCAATATTGCAGCGAAGTGTAGTGACGAATAATTTTCGTGTTTCTTGGTCTACTGAACGACCGTGTCGCAATTGCACCGACTATAAACAGACAAATGAGAAGTGATTCGTAAGGACACGTGCACATGATTAGAATACTGGGCCAACTGAGAAAAACTGCGAAGAACTTCGCTTTGCATGATCTGCTGTCCTGTGGGGAATCAAAATCAAGAACCCACGCAATACGAAACAACGGTGTTACGTATTTTACCATGATATTCCGGACCTTGAATTTTTTCAGCTGTAACGTTTAGGACCTATGCTGTGTTCTGGTTTGTGTGTCCAGTGCTGTTAAATGTTGTTTGGTTATTACCTATTTAAAGAACTGCGAATATTCATTCTTATTCCTTACAACTAGAAGTCACTGAAAACCAGGATCAAAATGCTTGTAGAAACATTTGTATTCCACAGGGGGCTTGACCGATTGCAAATTGGAGGAGACTCATGCACCATGTTTGCCACATGTTTCATCTGCCTCAAGTTAGCACATCGGTAATTTCATCTAAACGTTTCCGGAAGGCAGCTTCAACCAAGTTTATTTCGGCTGGGCAACAGCGCACTGTAGCGACTAACAGAAGCCTTGCAGTAGGGACTGAGCGATTGCTGTCTTGGCGTCGTGGCATAATTATATGACCGAAGTAATGCCGTCTTTACGTTTAAAAGAAATGCAATGAAATGTCTGAAAATTACGAAAACAGGAACAAGTTACAGAATGACGAAATGTTTATTATTAATTAAATGCGATTTTTTTTGTTTGACGAGTATTGCCTAAGGAAATAAAATTGCCGTTTTAATGCCGTGGAAGCTCTAAACTATGTAGGCCTACTAGTCCCGTACTAAATTGAAATACTAAAGTTTCGGCCCAAAAAAGAAAACGGAAATGCAGTGTTTCTACTTTTGTATTTGTGCCCAAGGCCACCAAACTTGAACTGAGGAAGGAGGGCAACATTGGCTTTTGTATATAAAATGTTGTGGAGGTAACCCTTTTGTTCCACCCCATCTAGCTTTAAAACAACAACCACCTGAATCTATCTGGTTTTTCATGCATTGAGGCAACATAACATAGGCAATTTTCATACACCCCATTTGACCTGTAGCCTGTATCTGAAAGAGCAATACAGTATTTAAATTATGAAATTATCGATTAACCGTTCGATCCAGTACGCAGTGATATACATGGCGATGCAAGTCAAAATGGAGTACTGAGCTACAGTCAATATGCCCCAAGGCATTCTCAAGAGGTGAAGAACCGGAAGTGATATTCTTCGATCCACAATCTTGAAATTTATGCCTCTCGGCTAGTGCTGCCATCCATGAACCACAGGTACTTGTAAATTCCGTTATTTTACTCCGTATATACTCATTACTTATCGGATCCGTGGTAGTTATGAGTGCATGTTACACTGTTTGCTGCATTGGTGTGGGCAGATGTGATTGCTGCGCACCTAATATGCACATAATATAGAATAATAAAAAGGGCAGCTTTCAAAGGGGTATATCTCAAAATGGTGAAGCGATTTGTAAGTTCCAAAATAATCGATTTAGGGTCAGAACAGGTTGCAGTCAAGATCGCATGGGTTAACCCGGTTAGAAGCTCCTAATTGTTTTCCAGTCGGTAATTTAAGGTTAAGAGTTCGCAGTTAGAAATTGGGAATCCTGTGATAAGATGTCCGCGTATGGTACGTAAGTACTGTATTGCAATGTCAGGTTTCGATTATTTCAGGTCTTTAGTTATTGATTTGTCAAAATTTTCGACCGTAGGTAATAACCAACCTGAAATAATAAAAGACTTCACATGAAGCGCTGACCTGAGAAAGCGTATAGTGTTTAAGCTATGACCTTGGAGGCTAAGGGCTTAATTCGCAAGACATTTTTCGCGTCTTTGAAAACGTTCATACGTGCTGCTGGACCCCATCCGGCTTCTTTTTCAAAGGGGTGGGGGGCGAGGGGAAGCGGCCAGGACGCGAAGAAGACCGCTCACGGCAGTGTAATGCCAAGTCCCACAGCATGCACAGGGCAACTTTATTTTCTGTTGGGATCAAACCAGTGCAGGTGTTCAGGGCTTGTGTAGGTCAAGTTCATTACTTTAATTGCTGGTATTAAATGCTGTAGAGTACCCCAGACTGAAGGCCCATTTCTTACTGATTGGTAAGACAGTCAGTGGTCCATAATAAACTTATTTGTAATCCAAACATTAAAAAGCAAAAGAAATTGAGACAGCAGTTCTAACTGTCGTGTCATAGTGTTGAGATAATTTCCTGTAGCTGGTACATCTGGCAAAAATGAACCAATGTTCTCTTTGAGTCAGCAACATGATGCTTCTATAGAGTGGAATGCTATCAGCAGGCCCTCACAGGAAATTCCAGAACATTCAAAGCTCCTAACACCAAACCCATTTCATATACTTCTGTCCACTCCTCCAAAACACATGACAATGACAAGAAAGCATTTATCATTAAGAGAGTGTCATTTTCTCTGCTGAACAAAATAAAGGGAAGGAACCTCTTCTAAACAAGTATAAAGAAGGGTGGATCTCTTTGTCTGCTAAAGGAATGAAGTGCAGGATATGCAAGCTTGTGTGTTAAGGAAGACATGCCCAAGAAATGTTTATTGGATTCATGGCTACAGATTATGAAGGAACTATGTGCTGTCTGTGTGAAAAGCAGTTCTTATTTCTTGCATGTTATACTTTTGTTCAATCTCCTTTGCGTGCTTTTATTTTCATTTAAGTATTCTATTTGTTGAAGTAATAGAGTTCAATTATTTTTATCAGAATTTCAACTTTATTTTATAATTGTTGCTGCATTTTATATTTGTACATAGAACTGTAATTAATGCCATAATAAAATATCAGTTTTATATATTATTTATATACTGTTCACTGTAAACTTTACCAAGATCTCAGGGCTGCTTATTATGATTGTCTACATACTAAATAGGATTTCATCAGTAAACTTTTTTGCCTTTACAGTTGAAGTAAAAACTGAACCACTCTAACTTCATGTCTCCTGAAAAGAATGCAAGACAAAATTACAACTTAAATATAGGTTCTAAATTCTTTGAAAATGTGGTGAAGTTTAAATGCTTGCGAACAACACTAAAAGTAAATAAAATCTCCATGCAAGAATAAATTAAGATCAAATTAAATTCGGGGAATGCTTGCAATCATTTTGTCTAGAATCTTTAACCTTCCTGTTTTGTATCCAAAAATATACAGGACTATGAACTTTTCCTCTGTTTTATTTGGATGTGAGCCATAGTATGTCACATTAAAATGAACATGTAGACTGGGGTTGTCTGAGAATAGAATGCCAAGGAAGATATTTGGGCCTAAGGGCAATAAAGTTGTGGGAGACTGGATCAGATTGTAGGATAAGGAGCTTCATGATCTGTATTCCTCACCAAATATTATTTGGGTGGTCAAATCAATGAGGATAAGATGGGCAAGGTACATGGCACATACGGGGTAGAAGAGAAATGTATACAGGGTTTTGGTTGGAAAACCTGAAGGAATTAACCCTTTGACGCCTAACAACCCCTATAGTGGTTGTACCGCACCGCTAACCTCTAAACGTTGCATTTTATATATTTATTCAAAAAATACAGGTACTGAATATTTTAAACACAATATACACTCTCCGTTTTTTTCTCTTCAAAATGCAGTTTGTTTCATAATTCTAACGTTTTTGGTTCCTGTTTTATTCACATTTTATATACAGTGTGTGCTAAAATTAAAAAAAAAATAATTCCGGTGCCAAAAGGTTAAAGGACTTAGAAGACTTAGGCAAAGATGGGGATAATATTAGAAGGGATCTTTAAAAATACAATGCAAGTGTGCGGACTGGATGAATTTGGCACGGGAGAGGGACAAGTGAACACAATAATGAACTTTCAGGTTCCGTAAAGTGTGGGGAATATGTTGGCCACCTGAGGAGCTCTTAACTTCTCATGATGCACTCTGCTGCATGGAGTTGCTATCTTACTGTGTAACATGAAACAGTAAATTTGTCCATATAAGCAGAAGTCATCTCTCGCCTCTGTTTTTAAGGTGAAAAATTCCAATGTTCTGTACGTTGGCTATATTCCCCTGGGGTACATTAATTTAATTCAAAAATAATATCTCTGTTTCCAAACAATGCATTCTTAAAACACTTTTGTGTGACCTGTGAATACTGATTACAAGTGACATCAATAATAAATCAGTCATGGATTTCTCTACAGTTATTTACCTATTGCATTCTCATAAGTTTAAGATGTCTAACTAAATCCATGGAGCAGAGTTCTTCTGAAGTTAGCAGTAGGTTTTAAGCTAGTCAAAAAAGTCCTGCATTTTATGGCATCTGAAGGTTCATTATCATATTTACAAGAGCCCACCAATTCTCCTTGTCCTGAGACAGACAAATGCATTCCACACTGTCCCATCATATTTCTTCTGGATCCATTTCAATATTAATATCATATTGATGCCTAGATCTACAAAGTTCTCTCTTTCCTTAAGGACTTCCAACCAAAACCCTGTATCCATTTGTCCTCTCCCCCATGAAAGCCACATGACCTCCCCCATCTCATCCTCCTTGATTCTAACAGCCTCATGATATTTTCTAGGAACTGAAAATCATGAAGCTCCTCGTCATGCAGTTTTGTGTCCCCTCACGTTATTCCTCCCTCTTCACTCCAAATATCTTTCTGGCCACCTAATTCTTGAACAGTCTCAGCTAATATTTCTCACGTAATGTGAGAGGGCAAGTTCCACACCCATAAAAAAAAGCAGACAAAATTATACATCTTTGGTCAACAAACAGCACAACAGAGTTTTGTGAACTGTATGGTATCAAGTATTCCCTGAATTTAACCTCCTATTACTTTCTTTGTGCAGGTAATTTTGATTTATTAGTGCAGTTCTCAAATATTTTAACTCTGCCACATTCTAAAACAATTTATTCACTCAATCTATACAATAAAACCAACAAATGCACATATGTGGATTGTAACTATCACTTGCTCTTCATTACCGACATGTTTTAAGCACTGTCGCTGTCATCATCATGGTAATATATGAGGACACAGGGTGCACATTTACTACATTCCCCCTTATGGGACACACCTCCATAGAAAACACAGGATACACATTGACTACATAAAGCAATACACCCGGTTTTTTAAGGAAATTAAATTTTATCAGGTTTTAATATATAAATAGTTAACAACTGTGGGAAGTTTGAGACATGCTTTGTAACAGTGAATGGTTAACTTACGCATTTTAACAGTTTGTTTGAACTCCTTATAATCTTGTAAATTACCCTGATGAAGACTGTGACAGCAGTTGACACATGTCAGTTATGAATAACATGTGATAAATACAATTTGCATACATGCATTAATTAGTTTTGTTGTATTATCATTTAATGCATGGATAAGAATATACTAAATTTATGCACCATCTTTTCATTATGAGTTTTTCTTCCATTCTGTTGATGCGATATAAACATATGCTCAGTGTTCAAATAATTTTTAATGAGATATTTATAAACATGGTAAATTGCTAGTGACCGCGGCAAAAAGTTTGTAAGTTTTATTAATGTCCATCAACAGTAGCTGTGTGCACTGTGTATACAGTCTCACTGTAACTGTACCTTGACAAAACTGATATAATTGTTTCATCCCCAACTTGTTTCTGCACCAGCATCTCTGATCTCTTTTTTTTTTTGTGTTTTTTTTTTTAATGTGCAAGTTAGTGTCATAACAAACAGTATTTTCTACAGTTGTATGATTGTAAGACATGATTTTTACTTTTGTAGAAGAACTTCAGTTAACAGGGTCTGAAATCAAAGTGCTCAGCAATTGCCAGTACATAACAAAGTTAACTAAATTACATTTATATGCCATTTGAGGAGTAAATTCAGATTGGTTCTGATCCTACTGAAATAACAGAAAACAGAAAACCAAAGTGGAACACCTAATACAACTCATAATTATTTTTCTTAATGGGGTAGCCCTACATTAAAGCATGGGTCTCCCCAAGGGTCAATTCTAGGGCTTTTATGGTTCATAATATATGCAAATGACCTTCTCCTAAAAACAAATTCTGTATCAGAAACAATAATACTTTTTCATGGCACTAGCACCATAATTTCTAACAGACATTTTGGAAACTTATGTACAATGTCAAATTTAGTTCTGTCTCATATGATAGAATAGTTGGATTCAAATAAGTTGGTCCTAAACCTATATTTAAAAAATATAATAAAATTTGTAATGAATAATTCACCACACGGTGCTTTAAGTACTGCCTAAAAAGAAACGTACATAAAAGAAACCGTAAGTGAAAAATGTCTTGGTTTACAAATTGATAACCACCTAAATTGGAAGAATCATATTGCTCAAGTCATTCATAAGTGAAGTGAAGCCAGTTACACCCTTAGGTCAGTGTTCCATATCAGGAACATTAATACTCTCACATCAATTTATTTTGCGTATTTAACTGTGTAATTGAGTACGGTATAACTCTTTGGGGTAATTTGTCAAACAGTAGAAAGTTATTTGCTTTACAAAACAAAATTTTCATGGTTGCAGTTGGTGCACAACCTGTATCTGCATGTAATAGTCTTTTTAAAAGTTAGGGATTTTACCTTTTCCATGCCAGTTCACAAATATTAAGGTAAAAAGGTAAAGTTTTCCTTGCCCACTCCTTCAAGGCATGTATGAGGAGTTAGAGGTATAGCTCCATTAATTCTTAAACTCAGCACTGTATGGAGGTGAGTGGTTAACTTCACACTCTGGCCGCTTTACCCCCCGGGTAAGAGGTCCAGTGCCTATTCAATGGGAGGCTGGATGGGTCTCAGAGACAGTCTGGACGTTTTGGAGAAGAGCAAAATCTCCTGCCCCTACTGGGATTCGATTCCCGGTCCATCCAGTCTGTAGCCTGGTCCCTGTACTATGCTACTCTGCCTGCCTCCATGCCAATATACATTTTAGTGAATGAATTCCATTGTAGATAATAAAGACAAATTTGAAACAAATTTATCTCTACACAATATGAATACAAGGATTAAGCACCATCTTCACAGACCACATGCCAACCTTTCATTGTGTTCTGAAAACTGCAGTCTTTGCAGACATCAGAATTTTCAACAACTACCAGGTTGGCTCACAAGTCTTCTGAATGAAAAGCACAATTTAAAGTAGCATTAAGAGGATACTTAAATACACACTCATTTTACTCTGTAGATTAGTTTTGTTATGTGTAAAGGTGACACACAATACTATATACTGTGCATACTTCATATAATTTTATGTTTGTGATATATTCCATATTTTACTGTCATTTTGTCAGATGTTTGTATCCATGGCATACATACATACATGCAAACATACATACATACATATGCATACACATAAATACAGGTTGTCTTGAATGTGACGCCGTGCCGACTGGTAAATATTTAAAGAGGTTTCAAGGTAGAAGATGGAGGCTGTACGGTCTTTTGAAACATAAGGAAACTGATATATTCCTACCAGACTGCACAGCATTATATGACAGGAGACTGCACTTAACAGTGAGTGCTGCGAGACATGCATTCGAAATACTGCTTTTGTGTATTTTAAACAGCGCACAAACATAGAAACCTAAGCTCCCTAAGTACTTCTCCGAGCGAAAAAAAATAATAAATAAATAAATCATAGAAACTGTAGAGAAGCTTGGAACAGGCGTAATCTTCAGTACACATTTCCTCCAAGACCCGCGGTCAATAACTATGTTAGGCCTACATTTTCGAACTTTTATTTTCACTAAGCAACAATGCCCTTCGGAAGAGACACGATTATTAACGATTTTTTTTGTTAGTAATGATTAAACTAAGCGTCCTTCGACCTGAATTGATAGGTATAAGACTACATGTAATTAACTTGTAGTTGTATGAAATTTTAAATCCGTTAATCTACAATGCAACTTTCGAGAGATAGAAATAAAACAGAGCGAACGTCAGACTGTTTCGCTAGGCGTTACGGCCGGTACTAGGCTACCGCAATCTACGCAGCTGCATTGCGACCCACCTTTCGTTTGATGGGGAGGAGGGGGGGGGGGGGGGACAGATTTTTTGTTTTTAGTTTTGGGTTAGGGGGGGGGAAACCCTCCACCCCCCCGTTTTTTTTTGCACTGGCCCCA
>Ga0123355_10006341_pt1 | contig 17504 bp, 6 predicted proteins | sample TergutEmb28metaG_3_FD_89872 | JGI IMG/M metagenome (GOLD analysis project Ga0123355, IMG submission 89872) | Embiratermes neotenicus P1 segment gut microbial communities from Petit-Saut dam, French Guiana - Emb289 P1 | ecosystem: Host-associated > Arthropoda: Insects > Digestive system > Gut ...
AAGATTCTAAAATATAAAGACCTTACAATAGAAATACAACGCATGTGGAATGTAAAAACAAAGGTGATACCAGTAATAATAGGGGCGACTGGGACTATTTCAAAGTCATTTAGAAAATACGCGAGCAACATACCACGAAAACATGAATTCAAGGAACTCCAGAAAACAGCCATATTGGGCACTGCACACATACTTAGGAAAGTACTAATGTAAAAGTACAATAGATTCAACACTGAAACTAACGATATAAGCACTATGAATAGTAACAACAAAATAGCTGTAACACTGTATTCCCTAGGGACATAGTTTGTCTCAGAAATATAAGTATAAATACCCTGCATAAAGCAGATAATGATGACGACGACGACGATGATGGTGATGATAATAATAATAATTAAAACGGGCGTCGTAATCATTGGTAATGGAAAAGGATCCTCTATGTTAACTGATGTCGCAGTTTCAGGAGACAGAAAGAAAATGAAATGATTTTAAAACATAAAGAGCTTACAACAGAAATACAGCACATGTGGAATATAAAAACAAAAGTGATAACAGTAATAGATCGGGAAGCTGGAACCATCTCAAATTAATTAAGAAAATACCTTAATAACGTAATGGGAAGGCACAAAATCAAGGAACTACAGACCACAGCCATATTGGGCACTGTACACACACTCAGAAAATTATGTGTATAAAATACAGAACATTCAGCATGGAAAATGACATCACGTACCATAAATTGTAACTATATAATATCTGCAACACGATATACCCCGGAACCATGGGTTGTTTCTATTTATATAATTATAAATAGCCTGCATAAAGGATATACGTAATAATAATAATAATCTAATTGTAATGCAGAAAGCAGTAGTACTTAATATATGCGTTATAGTTAGAATGTTTTTGACAGAGCAGTGAATAAGAAGTGCATGGTCAGCGTCAACTCTCCCTTTTGAGAATTAAATAAACTGCTGTGAAGTAAGGGAAGTGGAGAATGATAATGATAATGATAATTATGATAATAATAATAATAATAATAATAAGAAGAAGAATTTCATTTGGCGCTGCGGCCCAACGTGGGCCATGGCCTCCTCATGCTTGAGGTTTCTAGATCACACACAACGACGCATCGCAGTAGGTAGGACTTCTCTGGACGAGTGATCAGCCCGTCGCAGAGACCTCTACCTGACAACACACAACACCCAACACAGACATCCATGCCCTCGGCGGGATTCGAACCCACAATCCCAGCAAGCGAATGGCCGTAGATCCACGCCTTAGACCGCGCGGCCACTGAAATCGGATAATAATAATAATAATAATAATAATGGAGAAATGGAACACAAGGCTTATTTTAAGAACAAAGCCACACAACACAAAACAAAGTCACACCCCATTCAGTTACGAAGAGGAATATTTCAAAGGGACTCTCTTTCGCCATTACTATTTTGCATCGTACTCATTCCATTAACAAACGAGCCGAACAGAACTGATTGTGGATATCAAGTACACGGAACTGAGAGGAAAATGAGTCACTTATTGTATATGGATGACTTGAAACTGCTAGGTAGAAATGAGAATGATTTGAAGAATGAAATGAAAGTTGTGCAAACAATTAGCAAAAATATGAATATGAATTTTGGTTTAGAAAAATGTGCAAGAATATGTTTAAAAAGAGGTAGTGTTCGAAACAAAATGCATATAGGAAGCACATTTGAGAACGATATTAAAGAACTGGACCCGAGAAACGCATATAAGTATTTGGGCATAGGAGAGAGTTTTGACATACAGCATAAGAATGAAAAAGAAAAGCTGAAGAAGGAATCCTTGAGGAGATTGAGACTAATTTTGAGTACAGAATTAAGTGCAAAGAATAAAATTCAAGCAATTGGCTCATTAGCAGTACCAGTACTTAGAAACTGTTTTGGAATTGTTAACTGGCACCAAGGAGAACTGCAAAACTAGATCGGAAAACAAGGAAACTACTAACCATTTATGGACAGCATCACCCAAAAGCAGATGTAGATCGCTTGTATGTTCCCAGAAAACAGGGATAAAGGGGCTTGATACAGTTAGAAGCAGCCTGTGCAGTAGAAATTACAAAATTGGTGGAATCTGTAGACAGGAGGGAAGACCCACTAATACTTGTTGTCAGAACACACTAACACAACACCAACTCAGCAGTGTTACAGACAGCTAGATGCCTCAAGACAGAAGTGCAGAAAGATAAGAAAAATGAATGACAGCATAGCGGAGAGAGAAAACAAAAGAAAGATGGCACGGGAAGAGGATGCATGGATAATTGCCACGTAATCTAGATGAAATCTGGTGACATCAAGGGAGAAACAGAGAGTAAAATAGTGGCAGCTCAAGACCAAGCAATTAGTAAAAAGTATTTTAAGAATAAAATTTTGAAGGAAGAGATTGAGAGTAAATGCCGGTTATGTAAGCAACATGAAGAAACTGTTGACCACTTAACCTCGGGATGCGCCATTCTGGCGAAGAACGAATATTTAATGAGACACGATAAAATTTGTATACATTTGCACTACTCAATATGCAAAGCCTTAGGTATTGAAAACACAAACAAATGGTACATACACATGCCCAGGCCAGTGTATGAAGAGGGAGATGTCACAGTGTTGTGGAATCGAGCAGTACACACAGACAGAGAAGTTACAGCAAATAGGCCAGATATAATAATTAAAAACAAGAAAGAGAAAGCATGCACACTGATAGATGTGGCAATATCCGCAGAGAGAAACGTTGTACAAAAAGAAGTTAAAATACAAGAGTTTATTTATAGAGATACAACGGATGTGAAACCTGAAATTTACAATTGTACCAGTAATAATTGGAGCTACTGGAATAGTAACGAGAAGCTTAAGGAAAAATTTGGAAGCTGTACCAGGAAGATATTCGATAGATTCACTACAAAAGACAACTATAGTTGGAACATCACACATAATACGGAAAGTACTGCAGTGTGAAGCGTGAAGCCTGAGCGGTGGGGATCACCGCTGGTTCAAGAGAAGTACCAGGAAGAAAAGGCATGTGACAAGGGACGTCCATATCGAATAATAATAATAATAATAATAATATAGCTTACGTATTTTTACACTCTCAGTACTGTTAACCATTGTTATCTAACGTTAATCCTTTCCTGAAAGTGGACCGTGATAGCGTAGTTGGTATAGTGACTCGCTACGGGCTGGACGGTCCGCGGATTGAATTCCGGTGGGGGTGAGATTTTCCGCGCCCATCCAGACCAGCCCTGGGGCTCACCAGACTCCTATACAGTGGATACCGGGGCAGTCCTGGAAGTAAAGTGGCCGGGGCGTGGCTTTGACCATCCACCCCTATCTAGCATCGAGGTTAAAGAAAGAGTAGAGCTATATCTCTACTCCCCCTCTGGCCGTTCGTGGCCTCTTCTAGGGTGAACGTTACCTCTTAAACGTGTCTGATAGCGAAAAACCGGGTAGTAGGATCTTATTTGACATTATTTTAAACGGGAAAGATAATAATGTGTTCCCAGCCCATCCCAAAATTATCAAACAAGCTCCCTACGTACTGCCAAAAAAACTCTTGAAGGCTTATAAAGAATGTTCGTTTTTAAACAATGTCCTTGTTGGACTGCTTTTTTTAAAAAAAAAAAAGCACTCCAACAATTATTTATACATGGTATTAAATGTACAGAAGAAGAGTCACGTAATTAATATACAGTGAATAGGTCAAAAAATGTTTAGTGTATTTGCTGATTGAAGAGAACAGTGCGAGCGAGTTGAAGTGGCAGAGGAGGGAGAGCGGTGTCCGAGTCATTGTTCTTGGATGGTGGGTGAAAGTAGGTGAGACTGTTAATGTGAAGAGGTAACGGAGGGGTTTTATACGTTCCATATCCGTGCATTAAAGAATAGTTGTTTACTTACGGAACAAACCAACAAATACAAATCGATAAACACGTTTTATCATATATTATTATTTGCCCTCATGTGTCGGTCACTTCTGCCGAGATCACTTGCGACATCTAAGCGATCTGCACTAGGGTACGCATCTTTACTTAACTAACAGGGTGTGTATCGACTATGTACACCAAAGAAACAGCACATACACACAATTTTACCTGTTTTTAACGACAACATAATTTGCCATTTTAGTACCACAGGGGGCGCTTATACTATGAACTATACTGCAGGGTGATTTAAATTAGACATTTTATGCAATTGTTTGTGTATTGCTCTTTTCTTGTTTGACACCCTGATGCGACCGAAACATGCTGGTAAATAATAATGTATGATAAAACATATGGGCCGGGTAGCTCAGTCGGTATAGCAACTGACAACAGGCTGGACGGTTCGGGATCGAATCCCGGTTCGGACGAGATTTTCCACCCGTCCAGACCTGGGGCCTACCCAGACTCTTGTACGATGGGCACCGGGTTTTTCCCGGGGGCAAAATGCCCCCTTCTAGTTTCTCGTAGGTTTTTCTTTTGTGCATTCTTTCAATCATGCAACGTGAGCTAAAAAAGTATTTTCCTATAACAGACAAAGCAAAATTGAGGCAAGACATGAAATATGAAACCCAACCGTGCGTTGTATAGACTTTTTCTTATCAACATTCATTTTCTGTAGACGTATAAAAAAAATTTGTAAATTATCGACGAATTTCATAGAAAACAAAAGTTAAACACAAATATAACGTTGTGGGCAGATCTCTTATTCCGGACTTCACCCATATTCTGACAACAAATGCGAAACATTCAAACAGGAAGTAATTTACCTTTCTGAGAGAAGTATGGCTTTCACTGCGTTGATTTGCACGAAACTCACAACCGCTGGCGGGAGTTACCTAGAGATACCACTCTTGACAAATTCCGACCAAATCTTTCAAGAAGTATGCAAGGAAATTGTAAAGAGCCATTTACGCACTTAATAAAAGTACGTCTCTCAATGAGCCGATTTTCACAGAACTCACACTGGTATTATATTGCTTTCTAAAGAATTGTTTCACCAAATTACGTGAAAATCCGACAAACGATTTAGTCGCTAATAGTGGGTCAATGAGAGACGGAAGGAGCTGTTCTTCACAGAAGGCGTTCTTTCCCCACCATGTACAGAACGCCTAAATAATGTATACACAGAAAAATCATTTCCAGTGAATATCACTGTTTTCTTAACCTAATTTTAAATTTTGAGTATAAACTTCCTGTAACCGAAAAAGTACAGACAGACGTCAAAAGTAAATATTCTCGTCCCCTTTAAAGCTCTCCCTTCCTGGCGAAGGATTTCTTCTGCGATGAGACGCTAAATAATTAGGCAAGTAGTTACGAACGTTTAGAATGACAGCGTTGCCTTCGAAACACGGGAAAATATTCACCTAAAAACAAAACTCGAACTTAATCCATTTCCAGCTACTTGTTTATAAAACTATGTCGAACCCTCAGTTGGTGTTACTGTATATGTATGTATGTCCTGTGCTGTTCGGTATGAATAAAATCGCACCTGCGATATTGACCATATAATAATAGAAAAGCCAGTAACTCCTTGTGTACAGTGGCAGAGTATAATAGTGTAGATTCTTTGCCGTTGCGCTAATGGGCATGCTGCATTATAAAGCACGATCACTGACGAGAATGTGTGCGTCCTTTATTTCATGTAGTGGATGACCTGAAATTGTGTGAAATGTTGTTACGTCGATCTTACTCTTTGTTACTTCTTTCACAGGAAGCTTTACGCCGGAGGCCTTCAAATATTTTCGCAAATGGCCTCAAATATTATTGTGGACTGGTTAAAATTAACAATAGTTGTTATACCTAACCATCCAATATATTGTATAATTGTTATGGTATTCATATCCGTGCATTAATGAATACTAGGTACTGTGTTATAGAGTACTGTTTAATGTTTATATATACACAAGCAGTTGCAAATGTAACTTCGGATCGCGGGTTGTGTACCGCTTCTTTATTCAATTTATGACAATGGAGAAGGGCAACAACATAGAAATTTGGAGGAAGAGTTCAATATTGCTGTCGTGGTGGAGTTATTTCCGAAAGACAGCTCAGCGTACGTGAAATTTGTAATGATTGTGGCACACCTCAGTCATTGGTGACGTGGATCTCTTCCAAGCACCTGATTTTTAAAGCACCTTATCTGCCGCATAATTTACGAGTATATAAGGACATCTGAAGTTCTCCTGATACTCCCGATTCTGCTTGGTGACATTATTGTCGATTTTATACATGGGCTGAGAACGATATCTTTCACTGCTTAGAGAATCCAAACTCAAGGAAAGTATACTAGGTGTAAAACGTACAGTCAGTTCATTCAAAATGAAGATATTTAGCGAAGATTAAATGAAGTAAGCATTTCAATTAACATTTTGAATAAATAAGCAATTTACGATAATAAAAATGGAATATCAGAAGGTGCAGAAATCTGACAGCACATGATGGTACAGTGTGTAATGTTCCTACCACAGCCGCAAGCCTCGCGTTTGAACTATTAATGTTGTTCTTATTGGATTGCAGTCTGGACGCACGGGGTCACTCGCTGGATCAGGCGACGCACTGGGCGGACGAGCATGCCCTGGGGGGTCGCGCCTTCTTCCGCGTGACGGAAACCGACCTGCCGGCAGGAACCCACCTTGCGGTCGAGAATGTACGCGATATGGACGCAGGTTCCTACAGGTGCCGCGTCGATTTCCAAGGCTCACCCACACGAAACTCCTTGGTTAACTTGACGGTAATTGGTAAGTAACGACGATGAATTCGAAAAGGGAACCAGATTCAATATCTTGCTATTAGCTTCCATATATTCATGGTACACGTTACTATGTATAGGGTTTACGTCTTCTAAGAGAGTTCTAGAGTTAAGTCTACCAAAAATGTGACAATAGTGTGTTACTTTTGTCAACATTTGTTTTTTATCTAAATGACCGATGAGAGTAGGTTTCATAGTTTATTTTATTTTACCGCATGACGAAAGCAAAGCCAGCTACCGAAAATTATGGGCTGGGCACAGGAACGAGTTGATGAACAAAGTCAAAGATAAATGATACTTCAGTTTTTTGTTATTGCTTTATCTGTTTATCAGGTATCCAATTATTCTTTATAATGTGACATTTAAAACGTAACGTTTTTCTTCCCAATTGATGAATGCTTATATTCGTAGTTCTTTACACAATGTCTTACCGACAAAAATCTGTTTTGGAAATTGTCAGCATAACTGACTGTTACTGAACTTTGAATCTACAAATTAGTATCAACATTATTGTGTGGATTTTAGGTTTTGGACTGGAATGTACGTGTCAACAAGGATTTCCGGGTAGAATACTAAGGCGTATACCTTCTTCCGATGGAAGGAATATTATGTCTCTGCGGTATTCATTATTATGTGTGAGAACTACATAGCAATATTGAATAACGTTCTTGTTTTCTGAGAATATATTACACTGTGTTTAGGATGAGTTTTTCTAGAAGTGTCGAAGGATTGTGGTCTTTAGTGTAGCACAGTCCAAGGAGAGTCTACTCTCCTTGGACTGCTTGAACGAAAGATGACGGTAATATGATTCTCCGAAATATCGGTAACTATTTGCCTAACGACGCGTCTTCCCATCTCAGAAGACTTGAATCAGCAGCAACGCGCAGTGAGGAGCTCAAGTCTCGATACATGCAATAATGTACCTTCACGGTAAATAATTACATGGCAGTCCGTAACGAGTTTAGGCCTGCACCTCAATTTCCCCACATGTTTCGGTCTCAAAACGCCGCCTTCAGGAAAAAAATAGTATAGCAGTGTGACATTAGTGAAGGTTTGGACATTAACGGAATACATTCTTCCACATGTCGAAAATATTGCTGTTATATGCTAGCTGTCTAAGTTGGAAGAATTATTCTTAAAATGCAAATTTTCTTAAAAATTGTTATTGTTACAAGCAAATGTCGTGTTGTTAATATTAAGCTTAAGTAATTTAAGTTTATAGTCCTTGTCTTATTTATTAGCAAATTGAATTTATGGGCAAATGAAGAGAGGGAAGAAGCAGGTGCGAATGACTGTTTGTGTGCTTTCAATTGGACAGATTTGTATGACGTATTAGTTTATGTTACGGAATTATGCAATAGTCATTACTATGTTCTTAAAATGCAGATTTTTACGAGGCAACTGTTATCGTGTATAACATAAAATTTATGACAGTCATTATTACTGTGGTATATGTAATGCGGCTCAGATTTATAAAATTGTGTTCCAAATGTACTGACAATAGGAAAGGTTATATTGATAAAGTAAATGCTAAATCTTGACGCTGAGCAATGGATATGGTCTGACAGAGATAAGAGAAGTACACAGACGTCAGAAATTAGACGTTTAAAGACGCACATTTATAAAAGTACTGAAGTAGGTGAGATGCTTAGGGACGAGAATGTGCTCTGAAGAGATCGGATTAGTTGAAAAGATCATTTCACAAAAGGTGGAGTAGATTACCGTTGAATTTAAAGCTACGTGGCGAAGAGTGCGAGGGTGAAGAAAGGAACTCTGGAAATAGGATTTTCGGCAGGTACGAGAAATAAGTTTCGTAATCTGCGAAGACAAGTAGAGGACGAAAAAGAGGGAGAAGAATCAGCCAGCTGTGGACTGCTATACTGAAGAAAAATTAACTGCTGTATTTTAATGTAAATATGTCACGACAATAACACAAAGCAAACACTTTCTGTAAAAAAGAAATGATCGAAAGAGAAAACACGTTAATACGAATATTACGTGTCAGCTTTCTACCATTATATTCACTGGTCGAAACGATGTCTTCCTGAGAAGTGTGCTTGCAATCATAAAACTATCCTACGTGATGTAAGATTATTTAGCGAAGGGGTTATAAATTCTTTGAGATATTATAGTGCCTGGAATACAGAGGCACGGAGATATTGTACTATAGTGCCTACTGGGAAGAAGAAGCCGATTTCTTGAAATCTTCTTCCATGAACGTCGTGCTTCTATCGGTTTACTGTAGTGTTATGCGGAACTCCTTTATGTGAACCGGTCATATCTGCAGCAATACCATAAAAGGGGTGAATAAACAACTTTATGGTGTTCTACATACGAGTAATATTGCTATATCTTTATGGAACACAGTTATTAATCGATGTTTTTGTATTGTGTAGAAGGTTGGGAAATGCAGTTTCTTCGGTTCAACTTTTTTGGCTTTTTTTTCCCCCTGTGGCTCTGCGGCCCAACGCGGGCCATGACCTCCTTATTCTTGAGGTTTCTAGATCACACACAACGACGGACCAGAGTCGGTAGTACTCCTCTGGACGCTTGATCAGTGTGTCGCAGAGACCTCTACCTGACAACGCACAACACTCACAACAGACAGACATCCACGCCCCCGGTGGGATTCGAACCCACAATCTCAGCAGGCGAGCGGCTGTATACCTACGCCTGAGACGGCGCGGTCACTTGGACCGGCAACTTCTTTGGCTAGGGAAGTTTAATTCCGTTCGCGTTGCATTTTGTACGGTGTGCAAGAAAAATGCCCGGTGACTTCCTGCGAAAAATTCGTTAATCTTGGGGTTGTTCTCAGTCAGATGTGTCGTATTAACTTAATTCCTATTCTCAAAGGTTGCGAAGCTATCGGTGCTTCGTAGGCGCAATTTAAAAAGATATTAACAGGAATAATTGAGCCTTTATGGTGGACATCCTGGTAGATATACATAGGACGATAGGGAAATTAGAGAGTAAATCAAAACTATGTTTGTAATAATTTACTGTATATTGCAACATGTTTCGGCTGTATTTAAACGCCGTCATCAGGCAGTGTAAAATACTTAAAGAAAGAAAAGCTATTACATACAGCACAGTACGATGTTTCTTTTTCTTGTAGTTGAGATTTTATCTACAAGTCAAGTGTGTATTATTTCTTGAATAACTGAGAAACTGTTAGCTTTTCAAGAAGCGCTGTGTTCCTTAGAGTCACTTATTATTAATTTTAAACTATAAGTCAGCTTATGATTTCAGAGGGATTTTATTGTGGTTTTCGAAGTATTAAATGATGGCACTCTATTTCATTGTAATATGATAACAGTGTTGCACATTCCTGGCCTCAGGAAGCATTACGTTACGACTGTTGCTCCGAACATACGCACTTGAGCTTGAATTGTTCTGTGAAAACAACTACATTTGTACTAAGATAGGCTATCCAATTTGATACAACTAGAATTTGCACTGTTATGTGCCCATTTGCTATCATTTTTCTGCAATATTGAATAAAGCAGCACTGATTCAAGCACTTTTCTACCGCCGTTTTTTGCTCCTGTATTCAGCTCCTCTGTACTGCCACAAATGCTGATCGCTGAAAGGCATAACTACGGCACAGTAAATCTTGAAACTTTGTACGTAATTAAGGATACGCTGTGTTAGACTGTCGATGCAGATGGAACCACATACAGTATCACAAAATCCTCAATTTATGTTTGTGTGTATTAATCCTTATTCAAAATTCTTATTCATTCTGCTTTCACTGTATTGCATGCAAAATAAAATACGTTCTCTTGCGTGCGGTTTTATCTGGAATGAATGTTATAATGGAATATCCCGACACGAGACGCAACTAATGCTTGAAGCGAAGGGAAAGTGGGGCTCGTAGGAACAAATAAGGATACGAAATTGTAATTAATTCTGTGAAGACCTAAAATTACGTTCATAATCTGTAACTTTCTCTTCTCCGTTGAGTCAGCCATGTTAGAGTAATCTTACTGTCACAGGAACATGTAAATGCTCGTGTTAATGACAATAGATATAGGCCTACTGTACGTTTAATTAGACCTACAGAACTTTTACTAACACTACATATCACGTGTTCATCCATATATTAACTTGATGTGTCTATCGAATTTTTTAACGTCAGATAATAGACGTTAATAAACATTTACCAGGAATTTACAATAAAAATCTGTATTGAAATTTATGGCTTGAAAAGTTAAGGAAATTATAAACAATTTTACTCAATCCTTCGACGCTAACTCGACATTATTTTATTGTTATCACAGATCTCCACTTAGAAGCTTAAGAATTTCTGTAATGATATTACTGATGCCGCACACCCAATTACTGTGACATTTTATTACGCTGTACAGAATTGTCTTTAAAAAAACTTGATTAACGTTTTTAACTGACGTTGTGTCATTCAACAATATAAATTAATATAACTTCGCCCTCCCATTTTTATCTTTCACGCCTATCTCTCTCTCTCTCTCTCTCTCGCTTTATTATCAGTTGTAGCTAATACTTAAAGCAATGTATGCCGACCGCCGCATCATCGGTAACAAATACGTATCATCTGATGCATAGCGAGATGTGTGCACTGCCGATTTGCAAGCAGGTATATCAGGCCACTCACTCCAAAAGCAGCAGGAAGAAGCGGGCGTGTGATGAAAGTTTTACCTGGTGACTTGTATTTAAGCATGTGAGAATAATACATTGTAAATAATGTAAGATAGTTTGATACAGTATTTTATCCTGAGATACACCTGTCTCTCTAGATTGCTGTGTGGGTATTTCCTTGAAATATCCAAAACGGTCATAATCTGAATCTTCATGCATTCACATTTAATAAACATCATCTTTCCATCCTACTGAGCTCTATAGAAATGTTTCTGCGTAATTCGCCTCGATAACTTGTGAAGCCCAATACTTACTTTAAGTACCACCAGCTTTAACATTCAGAAATTCTGTGTTCTGCCCACAATGCATTTATGTTTTTTGGTTGGATCTCAGAATAAACAGCGATATTTTTTCTCTATACAGCAATAACTTGTCCGTTTTTATAACCGAGGCAGAAAGTGTTTGCTGAGAAGTACAAACTGGGCCTTTAGATCGGATGGCTTTAGTTTCGTCTTTGAAGGGTAAAACCTTACTCTGCTTTAGTAAGTTCTCTTATGAACCGCACCTCTATCGCAGCAATGTGTGTCGTCCCCGTACATATCGTCGAAATATTTCGAATGATACTAATCTTCAACACCAAGTTACATTATATGCAAAATGGATTTCACGTTATCCTCTATGGATGTACATTATTCAGTATCCTCTAACACCTTCTTTAAAATTAAGCGTATGTAGAATTGGAAATGAGTCCCCTTGATGATGAGGCTGGATGTGATTATGTTTCTTTAAACATTCAATTCCGAAAGGGTAAATTCATTTTGAAACAAGCTTGTCCTGTCTTGCAGAACATACAAGTTCATAAAAGGAAACATCTGTGAAGGCTGAACGGGACTGTTATTCTTCCGCGCATATCCTATTGGCAGAAGCACGTTTGTCAGATGCCTCTGCATCGTAAAATAAAGGAAGCTTAAATCCATCCTTTGCTTCAAGGAGACTTCTGCAGCAGCTGTAACACTGAATACACGTAATTAACATTCTGGGCGAGACTTCAGCCACAAAGATATTAAAGGGTTTATTCTACTGAGAAAGAAAAGCAACCAGCGTGGCTTATTTTCAGAGCTAAGATTACTACACAGTTGTTGGGCAGTTTTCTGTACAGCGATTTGCAAACATATGAAACCTTTGTTAAAGCCAACTAAATGTACTTATTTGATGATTCACGTGTGTAATATCAAGTAAATGTATTACTTGGTTTTTAGGCGTGTTTGCAGAATTGCGAAAAGCGACTATTACTTTCGTCATGACTGTCCGTTTCTTTGTCTGTCTGTCCGTTCGTCAGCATGGAACAACTGGGCTCCCAAAAGACGGAGTTCATGAAATTTGATATTTGAGTATATTTCGACAATCTTCAAGAAAAGTGAAGTTTCATTAAAATCTGACAAGAATAACGGGTAATTTACATGAAGACCAATGTAAATTTTGAGCACCTCTTGCTCATTTCTTCTTAGAAGGAGAAATGTTTCAGACAAAAGTTGTAGAATACATCCAAACACACATTTTGTTTTCAATAACCGTTTTCGAAATTCGTGCCGTTTATAAGATAATGTGGAAAAACATTTTAGAGCGGGGCATGCCGCAGTTGACAATATGGCGCATGCGCCTCGCTTGCTGGACAACTAAGGCTACAAACATACACTCATAATATAATACTTATTCCTTTTTTTACTGCAACAATAGTTGCAAGAACGCGCCTCACTGTTAGGTTAAGCGTACAGTGGCAATCTTGTTCATACATCATACATGGTAGAACATACATGGTGATCACTGGTTAATATTGTACAAAACCCATCAACGTTGATAAGTAACATTCATTATCAACACAATTTCAGCAAGCTGGGTAATATACATAAACATTGTCAGATACTACTTTAATGGATGAGGAAAATGATCTCGGAAGAGTAAATGGAAATTGAGAAATTTGAAGTTCAATGTGGTGAAATTTTTAGATATATTTTCTTTGTGATTTCATTCTATAAAATTTCTTGTTCATACTTTTTATTCTTGGCTGAGGTTTTTTCCATTATAGAGGGAGGAAGGACAATTATTTTTACTCTGAGGCCATATCCTGCTGTTTAAAATTGAAATACAGGCATGTTGCTTTACGGGCAAAATTACGTAAATTAGACATTGCTGTAGCTAATGATTACTTTCAGCCTTCACTGAAATTTAGGATACACCAAATTACATAAAACAACACCACTGATGGTTGAAGCGTATTAAATTTTTTTCAGGTGTTAGCAGAAAATTTAATTTTCTTACGCAGTTGTAGATATTAAAAAAAATAAATTGTTTATGGATGACAACAGAAAACGAATTTATTTAAAAGTCTGAAATTTTGTGATTTGGATTCTTTCCGTATATTTTGTACTGAGAGGTAAAATTTAATAAATTGCTATATTGCTGAGAGTATGTGAATATCATCACTCATGACTTCATTTTCCAAGTCTTACTATTGGCGGATGGTGTGATAGTACTGAGAAAGGAGCTGCGGCTGCCTTCATCCCAATTGTAGCTAATAATTAATGGCTAGTGCGCACATAATTGGGCGCTGATTAAACTTTTCAGCTGATAGAGTGTCTGAGTAAGCTTCACCTCAATGTCTTGTTGTATGCAGCTCAGAATTTGCATACGAGTTCCAGGAGCAGACAACTCTACACGATCACCCTTCGTAACTTTGTTGTCCCGACGCGCTCAATCTAGTAGGTGATCCTCTTTCGGGCAACGGGTGTGGTTCACCGAATCACATTTAGTTTTAATTATTTTTTTACTTGATTTATTCACTCAATTTATTGTGGATATAAAATAATGGAGCACTATGTCCAGTAAAACAACTAGATCATTTCTAGGAAACCGACAGTCACTTTTCTGTAATCTTACCTACCACACTCGTACGCGACTGACTTTCTTACTGGACTACTAGCGTCCGTTATCAGCTCCTAACCTTTTCTTATTTAAATCCCTCCTCTCCTTCCTATCGCCAACGGTCTCGAATGCACGTTGACAGATTAACTTAAAATGCATGCCATGAACCGTCCGTAACTGACGCCAGCAATCCTAAGAAACAATTATACTAAAAACAGATTATGAGGGAAGGTTAATGCGCATGTGTCTGTGTATTAGGTAGATTTATACAAATATATATTTCATATAAAAGATTTACTGAGAAAGTGATTCTAATAAATACCTCTGTCAGTATATAAGACAGGTTTCTTCACTTTGGAAACTCCTTCAGGAGCCACTTTAATTTCTTTGATTCCGCAGTTTTTCTGTGGGTTAAGTTACTTTAGTGTTTATTTTAGTACTGGTGGTAGTTCTTAAGGGCTTAGAAAAAGGATAGATATTTTGTAGAAACTGTTTCTCGGCATTTGTTCATTGTCTTTTTAAGCCCTGTTCCTCGCTCCGTGTCTGTGAGGTAGCCTTCTCCAGTATGTTGGTACAATCGGAAGTATAGAAGGGAAAACAATATATTTATGCCGAGAAATGTGAAACAAATACACACAGACATCTAAAATACTACAGCATGAATTTTTATATATAAAAATTGAGGAGAATACACACTGTAAATTGCATTAAACCTGAACTCGTACAAATCTTCCTCACAATCGCTAATAATTAGGTCGGTGTCTGTACTCGTACTAGTTTATCTAAAATCTAAAACGCTCACAGAGACCAAGTGCTGGCTCTTTGAAGAAGGAAAAATGCCCAAAGGACAATTAGAGTGGGGGGGGGATATTTTTTCGGAAGTTCATAAAATGTAAGATGTTTAACTTCATAAAGTTTCGTGTTTGTGTTGACTTATTTTCAATATAAACGTTCTTCTTTAAAACAAATTTACGCAGTCTTAATTAAGTATTTCATATTACAAGATGGCAAGTCTTCTTGTTTGTTTGTGTTATTCTTAGAATATTAATTTTTTATATATAAGAATTTAAAGGGATTTTATGTAGTGTTAATTTCTATTGTTTATGTGGTTCCATTAGCTGATCTACACACAATTCTGAATACCGAGCTTAGTACACCAACTAACAGAGCGAACTTAACGGTACACTAACAAGCACTCGGAATATATATTCGAAAGGTCCCGGGTTTGAAATGTTAGCTCCGAAAACTTCACCCTGGCTGCTTATGTACTTTTCCTCCGCCACTGCAGACAAATGCTAGGATCGTACAGCTGGTATGTACGTTAGTCGCAAGGGTTTGTTTGTTTCCACACATTTTTTTAGTTTATACATTATCAGCATTCAACTATATTTTTCTGAGTAATTTAAAATTGTTAAATAAACAAAAAAAAACAAGACAGGCAATGCACGTATGACGTCACATCGAGATTCCTTCATGCAACCATTTTTGCAGTGGAAAAGCAATAAGCATTACACAATCTTTGTGTGTGTGTGTGTGTGTGTCTGTAGACAGTTATTCCTAGCGCAATGAGCCTCCGTCATGACATCTATAGCCTGCCCGGGTCTGTAGTATTTTTTCACATTATCTCATAAACGGCGCGATTTTAGAAAAAGCGTTATTGAGCTTAAAATTTTTGTTTTGACTTTATCTAAAACCTTTGCCTGGAATATTTCGCATTTTAAAAATAATTGTGTCATATATGATAAATATGTGTAGTGTTCTTCATGTAACGTACTAATAATTCCTGTCAGATTTTAAGGAAATCTGAATTTTCTCGGCAGATTTTCTAAAAATACTGAAATATCTAATTTCATGAAAATCCGTTCAGTGGTAACGGAGTTGTCTCATGCGGACGGATGGAAGGACGGAGAGACGGGCAGGCGGACAGACGCACAGACTGACAAGACGAAACTAATAGTCGCTTTCCGCAATTTTGCGAACGCGCCTAAAAATGAATTCTGCTGACGCCGGGAACAATTTGTACATAATTTTGCCCTAACTGTTATCAACGCGCTGATATCTGTTTTACTGTTTCCAGTCTCTTAATACCACGACGATGTCTGTGTGCTTTTGCCTGGTTCTTTTCGGTCCGTTGTGTACGTAATACTGTCCTGTCTCCTTATTAGCACGGTACCATCTCAGATCATGTCAGATCTGTTATGAACACAACTACGAGCCCTCCATAGAATGTGAGAATTTCTCGATTTTCTGAGAGCCGTTTGGCTTCCCAAGAAATGTCCTGATCCGTGCAGGTGGTCAGCATGCTATGGACTGTGCCACGTGGGATTCAACTACATTTTTCTTCGAAATCCTATTAACAAACGAAATATCAAGCTACATTTGCCACAGAAATTTAGAATAAAACTTCTTTGTAAAATTTAAGAAACTATCATTAACTATCAGCTTACGGACATACATACGGTGTTTTCAACTGCCGCAAAATTCAAACCTTGACCATAGCATAGCACTGCATTTTCTGTGGTTGAAATACTATCACGGCTGGTATTTTTCCAGATGATTTATATGTTATGGCTGCAGTATTGACCTGCGCCATATTGCTTTGCGTTCCGTTGTTATTGGAACCAACTGATCTCAGAAGTTCGGCCTGTACGTGATTCTGGATTCTAATTTTAACTGTTCCAATATATCTGAACTCTGGCGGAAATAATATACTAATGGAAACGTCACATGACCTGCGTGTTATAAACGTGTGGTTTCCTGGAGAAACTGGAATCGTTCTCCAAAGAGAAAGACATATTAGGACTTTCAGTTTCACACTCAAAATAAAATCCGTAGGATTTAATTTCGACATTTTCACTTCCATATTATGTTGTTCTGCAGTTTAGGTACACAGTTGTGCGAACAATTTCTTTTACATTTTTCGAATTTATTGACCCGTTATTACCTTCTCTATCCAAAAAATCTAATATTAGGAAATATGGCGTACGGTACATGCTATTTATATAAAATTATGTACTTGCATCTAGTACGATGCGTGGATTTTGTGACGAGACATATATAATTTATGTTCGAACAGTAAATAATATTAATTATTCCGTCAGTTGTAGTATAGATACAAAAGCAAACTTACAACAAAATAATGTTTTGATTAAATTCGTGACACTTAGATAGATATCTTTCAATTATGCATTATTGTTTAAAATTAGT
>Ga0123355_10006343_pt1 | contig 17503 bp, 17 predicted proteins | sample TergutEmb28metaG_3_FD_89872 | JGI IMG/M metagenome (GOLD analysis project Ga0123355, IMG submission 89872) | Embiratermes neotenicus P1 segment gut microbial communities from Petit-Saut dam, French Guiana - Emb289 P1 | ecosystem: Host-associated > Arthropoda: Insects > Digestive system > Gut ...
CCCAGACCGAACCCAGCTCCGAGCAGGAAGCTGCGGTCGAGCCGGAAGCCGCCGCGGAGCCCGAGGGCCAGCCTGTCCAGGAAGCAGCCTCGGTCAACGTGGCCGACACCGAGGCGGCGTTGTCACCGGATGCCGGAGCCGACGTCCCGGCTCCCGTCGATGAGCAGGCCGAGACTCCGGGGCCGGCCGTCCAGGACGGGCAGCCTAACCCGGAGGCGTAGCGGCACTCTGGGTACCCCTGTGGCCCCGGTGTTCACAGGGGTACCCGATCTGGCAATGGCTGAGTCGGACAGCCGGAATGGTCAGCGTCCGATGGCAAGGTCGACGGTGCCCGGCAGTGTCAGCAACTGGCTCGCAGCCGGGACCTGGATGCCCTCACGCAGTGCCCAGTGATCCAGGTACACACCGGAAGGCAGCCAGCACTCGTCAGCCAGCAGGTGTTCCCTGACGACGACGCACCCCATGTCGCGCCTTGCGCTCTGCCCGTTCGCGTACGGTACCCAGAATGCATTTCCTGCGCTCCGGGAGGTCAGCGGGGCGATATCCACGATCTTGCCCCATTCGACGTATTCCCAGAGCCTCCCGTCTTCGAGAGGTCTGACGGTGAACGGCGGCCATTGCATTAGTTCGCTGCTGTTCGGTAGTTCGCAACTGTCGGCTCTCGGCATGACCCGGATCTCCGGGACGGGCGCCGTGCGATCGAAGACCGCCGCCCGCCCGCAGCGGACTGCCAGCAGCGCTGTCACCCGCCTGTCCGTCACCCAGCCGAGCAGTGCGCCAACGTGCGGGATCGGCATGGCGTTCGTGATGATCCGGTACACGGTGTCCGGGACAGGTTCGCCCGGCCTGATCGGCTGGCTGGCGCCGTCCTGGGCGCCCCATGAACGGATCACGAAAAGGTCGTCGCGAACCTGGGTGAGAAGGGAAAATTCGCTGCGCCCGGCGGCGCGGTGCACCAAGACCATCGACCGGGGCTGGTCGGCCGCTGATCGCGGCGTAACCGCCAGCGGGTAGAGCTTGAACAACTGTGAGCATGCCGCGAACGACGCCGTGCCGGATGGGCAGCCAGCCAGCGCCGTCTGCAGCTCGCCGGGGCTGAGGCCATTCGAGAGAGAAGACCGCGCTGGCACGGTAAAGGCGCCGATGCTCACGACTTAACCCCCAGATGGCGAAGTTTATCCTTATCAGGTCCGGGGGCCCCGAAATTAACCCGGTCTTGAGCTATCTTCGGTCATTCGCAGCCTTGTTGTCGAATGACTAATCTTGATGGCGCCCATCGAATGAATTCATGACGCGATGATCTTCTGCCGTCGTAGTCTTGTCCCGTGGATATCCGCGACCTGGAGTATTTTCAAGCTTGCTGTAAGGCAGGCAGCTTCACCGCCGCCGCCCGCGAGGTCCATATCGTGCAGTCGGCGATGTCCATCGCCATTGCCCGCCTAGAGCAGGATCTGGGGGCGCCGCTGTTCGACCGGACGGTGACCCCGATAGCACTGACCGAGCAGGGGGCCGCGCTGTGTGCCGCGGCCCAGCGGATCTTCGACGCTGTCCAGGGTGCCCGGGATGACGTCGCGGCCTCCTCCGGCCAGGTCCGCGGCACGGTGGAGCTCGGCAGCATGGGCCACACCGGGCGGATCGATCTCGCCAAAGTTCTTACTGACATCCGCGAGCGTCACCCCGATGTGATCGTGCAGCTGCGCCAGTCCAAAGCCGGATCTGACGGGCTAGTACAAGCGGTCCGTGACGGATCACTGGACATCGCCTTGACGGCATTCAATGGTGAGCCACCGCGCGGGGTCACCATGCACCGGCTGTTCAGCGAGCCCATGGTCTTCGTATGCCTGCCGGATCATCCGCTGGGCCGGCTTTCGTCGGTCTCGGTCGCGGATCTGCGGGGTGAGAAGATCCTGCGCTCGCCGCCCGGCTGGGGGACCAGGGCCATCGTCGACGCCGTCCTTGGCGCCACCCGGTCCGCTATTGAGATCGTCGATTACGGCTTGATGGCCAGGCTTGTCCGCGAGGGATTCGCGGCGACGCTGGTGCCGGAGTCAGCCTTCAGAGGCGAGATGCTGGCAGGCTTGTGCGCAGTTCCCGTCGACGATGTCCGGCTGCGCTGGACCATGTACGCGGCCGTCTGCACAGACCGTCGGATGACCGCCGCCGCAAGGGTCCTCCTCGATGCCCTCACCCGGCAATCCCAGGCCCACCCGTAGCTACTCGGGACGGGCGGATCTGCTTCGCCTGACACCCTGGCCGTCAACCGCTGTAGCGTGCTTGTCATGCCGGATGATCAGCCCGACCTGCGGGCATCGCACGAAGATCGCGACCGAGTCGTGGACGTGCTGCGGGTTGCCGCAGGTGACGGGCGACTCAGCGCCGAGGAACTCGACGCACGGTTGCAGAGTGCCCTTTCAGCTCGGACGCTCAGCGAACTGGCCGAGCTCACCGCCGACCTGCCGGGCGCGCCCGCAGCCAAGGAAGTGCTCGTGATCAAGCAGCACGGCAGCAAGTACGTACTGGATGGGCGCTGGCAGGTACCTAAGCGGATCGAGCTTCGCACACAGCTCTGCCGGGTCACCCTTGACTTCACCCAGGCGGTGATCACTTCGAGGGCTCTGCGAATCGACACGGACATGGTCCACGGCAGGCTGGTCATCGTCTGCCCGCCGGGCGCCTTGATCGACACCAGCGGGCTGAGCCTCATCTACTCCAAGCTCAAACTCCGTTCCAAGGACGCCGCTGCCGATCCCCCTCTCCACATCGAGCTCGCCGGGAGGCTCCTGCACGCAAAGATCATCGAGCGAGGGCCGCGACGTTAGTCCGCGGTGCAATGGAGGGTGTTCCCCTCCAGCACCCCACACCGGCTTGTTCACCAACCAAAGATCTAAATGACACCCTGGCCTTTCAGCCTCTGGTAGCGATTTCCATTCAGTTTTTGAACTATAACCACGGATTGGTTACCGTGAGGCTGCGCAATTCTTGCCTCGCTCGTGCGGGCTGGCGCTGATATGGGTGAGGTGCGCACCGCCTGGGGGGACCAGCGCTCCGTAACCAGTGCGGTGCGGCCGTCGAATTGGGCGAAGGCCGTCGTGACGGCACCGCGGCGGCGGCGGAGCGCAGCGGGCCGCCGCGGCGGTGTACGCGTCACCGTCGGCAGCCACCGGTGAAGGTCACGCAGCAGCGGGACCTCAGCGCCGTCGCCGGATCACTAGTGCGGAGACCTCTCTCGTGCTGGCCGGTCGCCGGCCTGCGGCCCCGGTCACCAGCGTGTGGCCGAGGGAGCCGACGGGAACTGGTATGCTTGCTGGCAACGACCAGGTGGCAATCCCGTGAGCCCGGTAGCGGTAAGCGGGTTGTGATCGCAACTGGTCGTTTCATGCACGTAAGATGGCATGTCAGGTTCATGGCGAGCCCGCTGTGGCGCCGTCGGTCAACGGGGTAAGGGATACCCGGGCCGGTGGACGTCCGACACGGCGAGTGGGGCACGCATACAGGGAGAGGCAGTTCTCGGGTGTACGCGATTGTGCGCTGCGGTGGCAGGCAGGAGAAGGTCGCCCTCGATGACGTGCTCACCGTCGACAAGCTTGCGGACGAGGAGGCCGGGTCGAGCGTCACGTTCCCCGCGCTTCTCGTGGTGGACGGCAGCACGGTCATCAGCGACCCGGCGGAGCTCAGCGGCTACGAGGTGACGGCTGAGGTCGTCGGCCCGGCCAAGGGCCCGAAGATCAACATCATCCACTACCGGAACAAGACGGGCTACAAGCGCCGTCAGGGTCACCGGCAGCAGTACACGCAGGTCCGGATCACCGGCATCGCGAAGGCGTAGGGGTAACGAGACATGGCACACAAGAAGGGCGCGTCGTCCAGCCGTAACGGCCGGGACTCCAACGCGCAGCGGCTTGGCGTGAAGCGCTTCGGCGGCCAGAACGTCAACGCGGGCGAGATCATCGTCCGGCAGCGCGGCACCCACTTCCACCCCGGCCTGGGCGTTGGGCGCGGCGACGACGACACGCTGTTCGCTCTGGTCAAGGGCAAGGTCCAGTTCGGTCGCGTCCGCGGCCGTCGCGCCGTGAGCGTCGTCGAGCAGCCGGCGCCTGAGCGGGTCTCGGCCTAGCCAGCGGGCGGCAGACAACTTCCAATGGCGGGCCGGGTCTCCGGCCCGCCATTGGCATGTAAGGGAGAGGATCATGGCGGAATTCGCCGACCACGCGGTGCTCAGGGTGCGTGCCGGGCACGGCGGAAACGGCTGCGCCTCGGTCCACCGTGAGAAGTTCAAGCCGCTCGGCGGCCCGGACGGCGGCAACGGCGGTCGCGGCGGCAGCGTGATCCTCGAGGTCGACGCGTCCACGGCGACGCTGCTTGACTTCCACCGCCGCCCCGTCCGCAAGGCGGGCAACGGCCACCAGGGCGAAGGCTCGAACCGCAACGGGGCCGCCGGCGATGACCTCGTCGTGAAGGTACCGAACGGTACCGTGGTTCTCTCCGCCGACGGGGAGGTGCTCGCCGACCTGATGGGCACGGGCACTCGTTTCGTCGCCGCCGCGGGCGGCCGCGGCGGTCTCGGCAACGCGGCGCTGGCGTCCCCGCGCCGGAAAGCACCGGGCTTCGCGCTCAAGGGCGAGCCGGGGGACGAACGCGAGCTCACCCTTGAGCTCAAGACCGTCGCGGACATCGGCCTCGTCGGCTTCCCGAACGCGGGCAAGTCTTCCCTCATCGCCGCCATGTCCGCGGCCAGGCCGAAGATCGCGAACTACCCCTTCACCACCCTCATCCCGAACCTGGGCGTGGCGGAGGCCGGCGACGTTCAGTTCGTGGTCGCCGACGTCCCCGGCCTGATCCCCGGCGCGAGCGAGGGCAAGGGCCTCGGCCACGACTTCCTCCGGCACGTCGAGCGTTGCTCCGCGCTGGTGCACGTGCTCGACTGCGCTACCGCCGAACCGGGCCGCGATCCGGTCACCGACCTGGACACGATCGAGGCCGAGCTGTCCGCCTACGAGGAGCTCATCGGCCCGAACCGGGTCAACGGGGGTCTGGCTGGTACCAGCATGACGGACCGGCCACGGCTCGTCGTGCTCAACAAGATCGACGTCCCCGAGGCCCGTGACCTCGCCGACCTGGTCAAGGCAGAGCTGGAAGAACGCGGCCTGCCGGTCTTCGAGGTCTCGGCCGCGACACACGAGGGCCTGCGCGAGCTTGGCTTCGCCATGGCAGAGATCGTCCAGCAGGCCCGCGCCACGGCACCGGAGCCAGAACCGGTCCGCGTGGTGATCCGGCCGCCGGCCGTCAAGGAGGCTGGCTTCGAGATCGTCCGCACCGGCGACGGCGCCTACCTGATCCGCGGCGAGAAGCCGTCCCGCTGGGTCACCCAGACCGACTTCACCAACGACGAAGCCGTCGGCTACCTCGCCGACCGGCTGGCCAGGCTCGGTGTCGAGGAAGCCCTGGCCAAGGCGGGCGCGGAAGCCGGCGACACGGTCCTGATCGGCGACTTCGACGACGCGGTTGTCTTCGACTGGGACCCGGAACTTCCTGCGGGCGGCGGCCACGCCGCCGGTCCCCGCGGCAGCGACTGGCGCCTGGACCGCTGATGGAGGCGGCCAGTGATTGAGACGGCCGGCGAAGAGAATCCCGGCCTGCCCGTGGGGCAGGAACCCGTGCTCCAGGAACCCGTGCTGCAGGAACCCGTGCGGCCGGATGTCGCCGCGTCGCCACGGACGGTCGTCAAGATCGGCTCGTCCTCCCTGACCACCAAGAACGGCGCGATCGACGACACCCGGATCGCGGCGCTGACCGCCGCGATCGCCGGACGGGTTGCGAGCGGGCACCAGGTGCTTCTGGTCTCCTCCGGAGCGATCGCCACCGGCATGGCTCCGCTGGGCCTGAGCAAGCGGCCGAGGGACCTGGCCACCCAGCAGGCGGCCGCGTCCGTCGGCCAGGGGCTGCTCATCGCCCGTTATACGGCCGCCTTTGCCGCCCACGGCCTCGGCGTCGGACAGGTCCTGCTAACCGCCGACGACCTGATGCGCCGCGGTCACTACCGCAACGCCCAGCGCACCCTTGACCGGCTGCTCGAACTCGGCATGGTCCCGGTGATCAACGAGAACGACACGGTGGCCACCGACGAGATCCGCTTCGGCGACAACGACCGCCTCGCCGCCCTGGTCGCCCACGTAACGCGGGCAAGCGCGCTCATCCTGCTGTCGGACGTGGACGGCCTCTACAGCGGCGACCCCCGGCGCGGCGGCGCGCGGCGGATCGACGTGGTCCGCGGCCCGCACGACCTGGCGGCCGTCAAGGCCGGCAAGAACGGCGCGAGCGGCATTGGCACCGGCGGCATGTCCACCAAGGTGGATTCGGCCGTCATCGCCACCTCCGCCGGCATCCCCACGGTCGTCGCCAGCGCCGCCCAGGCCGCCGCGGCGCTGGCCGGCGAGATCACCGGCACCTACTTCGCCCCGGCAGGCACCCGGCCGAGCACGAGACTCCTGTGGCTCGCGCACGCCGCGGTGGCGACAGGCAGCCTCAAGCTGGACCCCGGTGCGGTCGAAGCGGTCACCGTCCGCCGGGCGTCCCTGCTTCCGGCCGGCATCACCGCCGCCACCGGCAACTTCGAGGCAGGCGACCCGGTGGACCTCACCGATGAGGCGGGCAAGGTCGTCGCCCGCGGCCTGGTCAACTATGACGTGAGCGAACTGCCGTCCCTGATGGGCCGCTCCACGAGGTGGCTGGCATCCAAGCTAGGCCCCGAGTACGAGCGCGAAGTCGTCCACCGCGACGACCTCGTAATCCTCTAGCAGCCCCAGTCGGCCGATCTGGATCTGGCCGCAGTGACTCAGTGAGTCCTATGGGCAATCGGCCGTCATATGTTTCCTAACCGCTGCGGATCAGCCAACACCCACGGGTCAATTGTCCTGATAAATAGGTATTTTCCCGTTGCAAACGATTGACGCCAGATCTTCGAGACCTCAATCGTTTGCAGCCGAATTACCGACTCAGGATACTGGTTCCGGCCCTTGACACCTGTATCGACCGGAGTAACGATGTGTTTAACACTGTCGTAACCGAAGCTGACGTTATGCGTCATCGAACATGATACGAATTCTTGATCGGCGACGCATCCGCGCGGCTTTTTTGTCGTGCGCACTATCACCCCCGCAGACGGTGAAGCCGCCTTCTCAGCTGCCGAATGTGCCGTAAAGCATAATCCCCCGATCGGCGAAAAGCCGCACCGAGTTCGACATGTGCCACGAGCGTTCCGCAACTCTGAGATCCCGGCTCAGGCAGGAGCAATCGCATGTGGTCTGATTCAAATCGAGCGCCTGATTCACGCGAGGAGGATTCCTGGCTCAGCGACGAGCAGCTCAAGCGGGTCGCGCCCGCTGAATCCGAGCCCTTCCAGTCTCCGGTGCCCACGCGGATGGTCTCCAACGGGGAGTACATGCCGCATCCGCAGACGGACCAGCAACGGCACGTCGAGCATCGGGTCAAGGAACTCGCCGATGAAGCCGCCAAGCGGCTCAACACGAGCCGCCGGCAGTTCCTGGCGGGCTCCGGCGGCATGGCCGCGGCGTTCATCGCCATGAACCAGGTGTACGGCAAGAAGATGTTCAACGTCCGGACCGAAGAGATGTACGAGACCGCGGCGTACGAAGAAAACAGCGTGCCGCAGGACGTGTTCGTCTTCGACGACCAGACGCACATCGTCCGGTCGAGCATGAACAGCCCGCAGGGCTTGCGCGCGCTGGCCCAAGGGCCGGGGCCAGTGTCCGCCGGCGCGGGCTACACCTCAAACCCGTTCAACGGGACCGGCGGCAACCCGGCCGGGGTCGACGAGCTCGGCAACCCCTGGACGGACTGGAACCCGGCGCAGCTCGGCCCGAGCTTCCCGCCCAACCCGGGGGCCGCCACCACGGCGCTCGGCGAGTTCCACCTGGGCCAGTACATCAACCGGATGTACCTGCAAGCGCAAACCAGCATCTCGATCATCAGCAACGCCAACATCGCGCTGTTCACGCCGCCCGGCGGCGGCGTCCCCGGCCCAGCCACCAACATCGCCGACTCGCTGACCAGCGAGATCCTGACCGGCTACCAGACCTCCATGTGCCGGGACTTCATCAACGCCTTGGCAGGGTCGAGGCGGGCCTTCGCGCACGCGCAGATCTATCCCGGTGTCGGGAACCTCAAGGACCCGGCATTCGGTGACTATACGCAGTGGCAGGTCGAATTCTGCAAGCCGGATTCGTGGAAAGGCTACTGCGTCGCTTTCGCGGCGAGCGCAGCCCCGGGCGCCGAGTTCGCCCGGTGGCGACTGGACGACGAGGCCATCGCCTATCCGACCTATGCGGTCATCAACGCGAACAAGCACATGCTCAAGGAGCACCCCGGCTTCTTCAACATCTGCATTCACAAGGGCCTGTCCGCCTCAGGCACGCAGCCAGGCGGGTCGAACGACCTGCCAGATTTCGGCAACCCCGACGACATCGTAAAGGCGGCCACCGACTGGCCCCAGTTCAACTTCATCATTTATCACTCCTGCATCCGGCCGAGTTTCTGGGTCCTGCAATCCCTGCAGGACATCGAGAACTCGACCGGCGCAATGCCGCCGACCACGCTCACCGACTCCGACGGCCACACCGTTCCCAACATCCGGTGGAGCACCCAGTTCGCGCAGATCGCCGCCGGCAAGTACGTGGCCGGGGCCGAGCCGACCTCGACGTCCCCGTCCAGTACGCGCCGCCTCAGCAATGTCTACGCCGAACTCGGCACCACGATGGCCTCGATGATCGTCACCTTCCCGACTGTCTGGGCACACCTGATCGGCCAGCTCATGTACTACATGGGCCCGGACCACATCGTGTTCGGCTCGGACTCGCTCTGGTACGGCGGGCCGCAATGGCAGGTCGAAGCGCTCTGGCGCTACCAGATCCCCGACGAGATCGCCGACAAGTACCACTATCCGCAGCTCACCAAGGAAGACAAGCGGAAGATTCTCGGCTTGAACAGCGCCCGGCACTACGGGCTCCTCGGCCGCGAATCCCGGGGTGTTGGAACGCCCGGCAGCCCGTACCGGCAGGGAAACCTCGCTAACTACCAGAACTTCATGCAGCCGGGAAGCTCCATCGACAGCACGCTGCAAGGCGTCGGCTACCCGACTCCGATCCAGCCGGTCGACCTGATTCCCAACGACAACTTCACCGCGCTCAAGAAGCAGCGCACCGAATCCGGTGCAGGACGGAGCAACACCCGCTTCGGCTGGACCCGGACAACCTAGCCACCGCCCCGGCGAGCCAGATCCGCCGGGCAGTCCTCGCTCATCGCAGTGCGGACTGCCCGGCGCGATCATGCCAGCACCCGCCCGCCGCGATCATGCCAGCATCCGAGAGTAACTTCGAAGGAAGGGGTTTCAACAGATCTGAGGCTAGGAGGACTTCGGGATGCCTGATGCCAGGGGGCGCGAGTCGGAGGATCTCGGGGACGAGGTCTTGGACGGTAGCGACACGCTGGACGGCCGGCCAGGTGACGACCCGCTAGACCGTGGGGTTGATGCGCCTTATCGCCGGTCAGCGGGGCTAAAGTACGCCGAGCAGGGCGAGGAGGAGTCCGAGTCTCTCGACGAGCTGCTGTCTGAGGAAGAGCCGGACGTCGATCCGGACGCCGACACCTGGGACGAGGACGAGGACGAAGACTCCGAACAGTGACCCACTCCGGGAGAGCTGAGAAACGCGGCCGGGCACGGCGGGATGCCGTGCCCGGGAAAGCGAAGCGTGTGCCGCCGCGGGCTTACTGCTGAGCCGGTGCGTTGACGCGCTGGAAGCCCGCTGGGATCTGCGGGTTGTTGACCTTCGTCACGAGGGACTTGGTCTTGGGAAGCCAGTCAATGTCGACTGCGTACCCGGAGCCGCGGACGACCATCTTCACCGGCTGGTAGGTCTGGGCGTTGACCCAGTAGTCGAGCCGGCTGTTCTTCGCGGTCAGCCGCAGGTCGATGGCGGCCTGGCCGTTCACGGTGCCTTTGCCGGCGATGGTCACCTGGTCGCTGCTCAGCGCCTGCTTGATCTGCTCCGGGCTGGTGAACGGCGATAGCACGACCGTACTGGACGGCGGCTGCTGGCTCATCGGCTCCGATGCCTGGACCGTATCGCTGTACCAGGTCCGGTTGGCCATGTTGGCGACGGTGATCTTCCAGTGCAGGTAGTTCCCGGCCTTATACGGCTGGTCCCAGCTGTAGGCCGTGCCGCCTGCCTTGACCACCTGCCACACGTTACCGGTTGCGGGATCGGACGTCGTGATGTACGACGCGCCCGGTATCCGCTGGGTGGTCTGCACGATGTAATGGTCAGCCTGGCCGAGCGCGGCCTCGGCGTGCCTCGTCACGTAGGCCACGGTGACGACGCTCGGATGGGTTGCGGCGGAGACGGCAGGGCGTGCACCGTCTCCGGTGCCGTGCACGGCAAAGGCTGCGCCGGCACCCGCCAGGGCGATGGCCGGAATGCCAGCAAGCAGGCCGCGAACCGCCCGGCGGCGGCGTCCCTGCGCACGCGCACGTACGGCGGCGTCCGGCCGGGCAGCCAGGCCCGCGGTGTCGTCATCAAGTGCGAAACGGACCGCCTCTGCGATCTGTGACTCGTTCATGTCCGGTACTCCTGTCCTGCGGGTGACGTGCCGTAAAGAGCTGGGGAAAGGTCGTCTTGCAGCAGTTCGCGCAGCCGCGTCATCGCGCGGCTGGCCTGGCTCTTGACCGTGCCGACAGAAATGCCGAGGACCTGGGCGGTCTCCGGTTCTGACAACTGGTGCCAGTAACGCAGCACGATGATCGCCCGCTGGCCGAAGGGCAGCGAGCGCAGTGCCACAAGCAGCCTGTCCCGGTCACTCACCAGGTCCTCCAGTGCCGCGGGTAGCTCCGACTGCCGAGCTGCGGCATCGCTTTCCCGCTGCCATAGCCGGGAGACCCGGCGCCACTCGTCGTGTGTCGCGTTGACTACACAGCGCCTTGCGTACGGCAGCGGATCATCGATCCGGCCCCAGCGCAGGTAAAGCCGGGTCAGCGCTTCCTGCACGGCGTCCTCCGCCCTGCCCCGGTCCCCGCACAGCGCGTACGACAGCCGGATCAGCGAGTCACCGTGAGTCTTCGCGAACTCCTCGAATGCGCTCCAGTTCCGTTGCTGCACTGTCACCTCCTTCGGTCAGCTCCACTCCTCACCCACTAGCACGGCGCTGCTCGCCGCAATGGTTGTCACCCTCGGCCAGCTAATTACGTTCGTCACGAAATAGGACAGTCGATGAGGCCACTGTACGAGCCATCATCAGCGCGCGACTGCAGCTCTCGCAGACCCCGAATCAGCAGGTCACAGCCCCGCTAACGGCGATTGACCAATCATGACCTAACCCAGGCCTCGGCGCGCTGCGCTCTGCCGAAGAGCTGGATATCCCTCGTCGGTCCGGATTCGGACAGCTGGGACGAAGACCCTGGGGCCTAAGCGGCCGGCTCAGGTTCCGGCGACGCTAATCGTCTGGCGTCATGGCAGCCGGCGCGGACAGCCGTCTGACGGCCTGCTCGGCTGCGGCTCGTGCCTGACCGGCGAGCGCGCGGGCCAGCTGGCCGGCGGGCAGTTCACTGCCGAGCTGGTGGGTCTGGCCGGCCCACAGGTTGACCACTCCCGCATCGTGCCTGCTGCGACCCGAGGCGCGCAGCGGGGCTGTCAGGTAGTGGACCTCCGGGTAGGCGGCGGGCGCGCCGGCGGTGTGCTTGTCGAGGAAGCGATTGCGAATGCCCCGCGCCGTGCGCCCGGTAAAGGCACGGGTCAGCGCGGTCGGCGTGTCGCCGGCCAGCGCCTGCCGGTACTCAGCGAACGTTCCGGCTTCCGGGCAGCGCAGGAACGCCGTCCCCAGTTGGGCCGCCGCCGCGCCGGCCGCGAGCACGGCCGCGATCCCCGCTCCGGTGCCGATGCCGCCCGCCGCCACCAGCGGCACGTCAACCGCGGCCCGCACCAGCTGCAACAGGGACAGCAGCCCGAGGCCGTTCCCGTCTTCCGCGGGATCGTCGGCGAAGCTCCCTTGATGGCCGCCCGCCTCGATTCCCTGCACGACGAGCGCGCCCGCTCCCCGCTCGACCGCGTGCGCCGCTTCGGCCGGCCTGGTGACGGTCACCCACACCTCGCTGCCGGCCCGCCGGAGGTCGTCGATCACCTTCCGGTCCGGGCAGCCGAAGGTGAACGACACCACCGGCGGCGGCTCTGCGACCAGCAGCTCGATCTTGGCGGCCCAGTCGTCGTCTTCGAATCGTGGCGCGCCCAAATCGACCCCGGCCTGGGCAGCGTCATCGGCCAGGGTCGCCGCGTACGCCTCGGCGGCTCCGGGTGCGGCGGGATCGCCGGGCACGAACACGTTCACCCCGATCGCCGCGCTGGTCAGCTTCCGGGTCTCGGCGATCCGCTCGGCCAGCGCCGTCGCCGTGAGGTACCCGGCGGGGGTGAAGCCCAGTCCGCCTGCGTTGCTTACCGCGGCGGTCAGCTGCGGTGTCGACGCGCCGCCAGCTAGCGGTGCGAGCACGATCGGAATGCTCAGCTGGTCGAGAACCATGGCAAGCCCCCCTGTACCTCTAGCCATTTCTTCCCGGGCATGGAGATGACAGACGGGGCGACGCGAGCCAGCCTCGCGTCGCCCCGCCTATTGCCGTGCAGGTCTCAGTTATCGTTCGAGCCGCCGTTGCCGGAACCGGACCCAGAGCCCCCGCCCCGGTTCTGGCCGCCGAGCCGGTCGAACAGCCCGGACGCGGCCCGCGCCCCGGTCTCGGCCACGCCGCGGAAGATCCCGGCGAGCGGGTCCTCCGACCGTGCCCAGCCGTCCCGGTAGGAGTTTGCCGCGTTGCGCACCTCGTCGGTGAATGACGCGGTCCGGTCGTCATCGCGCCGCGGGTAGTCGCCGGACAGGATCGTCTCGTACTCCCCGTCGGTCGCCCACCGGTCAAGCTCGGCGAACCGGACGACGGCGAACGGGTGGGTGTTCCCCTGCAGCTGCAGGATCTTCAGGATCGAGTCCCGCAGGTCGGGCACGGCGTCGTACTCGTGCGCCTGCTCGCGGAACGCGTCCGGGTTGAGCTCCGACAGCTGCGGGCCGCCGGCCAGCTTCATCAGCGCGCGCCGGGCGGCGTCCACGTCCTGCCCGGCCAGCAGCCCGGCCCGGTCGCAGGACAGCTCGGACTTGCGGAACCACTCCTCAAGGCCCCAGATGATGCCGCGCAGCCCGATGTAGCCGAGCGGCATCCAGGCGATCCGCTGGGCGAGCTGGATGAGGATGAGCAGCATGGTCCGGTAGACCGCGTGCCCGGACAGCACGTGCCCAAGCTCGTGGCCGATGACCCAGCGGAGTTCCTCCTCGTCGTGCAGGTTCACCAGGCCGGTGGTGACGACGAGGAACGGCCGGTCCTTGCCGATCGCCATCGCGTTCACGATCGGCGACTGCATGACATAGCACTCGGGGACGTCGGGGAGGTCGAGGATGTACGAGCCGTCTCGCACAAGCGCGTAGATGTGCGGGAACTGCCGCTCGGAGACCCTGACGGCACCCGAAAGGAAGGTCAGCCGCAGGGCACGTTCGTTGAAGAGCCCGAAGAGCTTGCTCAGCAGCACGTCGAAGCCGCTCAGCTTGCGCAGCGCGACAAGCGCGGAGCGGTCGGCCGGGTGCTCATAGGCGCGAGACGAGATGCCGGTAAGGCGGACACGGGCGCGGTCAGGAACTGAAGTCATATCTCGAATGGTAATCCCCCCGCGCGACCAGCGCATCGTCCGCAGGGTGTAACCCCACGGGATCATGCCGGAACATTTTCGGGCCCGAAATCCCTGTACCATCTCGATACCCGCGCACTAAGGAGACAGGCGTTGATGAACGGGCGCAGGCGGGTCGGCGTGATGGGCGGAACGTTCGACCCGATCCACCATGGCCACCTGGTCGCCGGCAGCGAGGTCGCGCACATCTTCGGCCTCGACGAGGTGGTCTTCGTCCCTACCGGGCAGCCGTACCAGAAGGACGACAAGGGGGTCTCCCCGGCCGAGGACCGTTACCTCATGACCGTCATCGCCACCGCGTCCAACCCGAGGTTCTCCGTCAGCCGGGTCGACATTGACCGGCCCGGCCCCACCTACACGATCGACACCCTCAAGGACCTCGCGGATGCCCGCGGGCCGGACACCGACCTATATTTCATAACCGGCGCGGATGCCCTCGCGAACATCCTCACCTGGCACGATGTGAACGCGCTGTTCTCCCTCGCGCACTTCATCGGCTGCACGCGGCCGGGCCACCGGCTGACCGGCGCGGGGCTTCCGGACGGCAAGATCTCCCTGGTGGAGATCCCCGCCCTCGCGATATCGAGCAGCGAGTGCCGCGCCCGTGTGGCGGCGGGCGAGCCGGTCTGGTACCTGGTCCCGGACGGCGTCGTCCAGTACATCCACAAGCGCGGCCTCTACCAGAGGTGACCTGCTCACAGGCGATTGACCGATGACCTGCCGCTGGTCAGCCATGCCGTTTCGCTGGCAGCTATCCGTCATGAATTAGCAGCAGCTAGCTTGCTTCTTCTTGTCCGGAGCCGGTGTGCGCCCGGTCCAGTCGGCCGGAGCTGGGATCTAGCCTCCAGCCCTCCGGAACTGGCATGTCTTCGAGATACCTGGCGCCGCTGAGGTCCGCGCCGCTGAGGTCCGCGCCGCTGAGGTCCGCGCTGGTGAGGTCCGCGCTGGTGAGGTTCGCGCCGCTGAGGTCGGCGCCGTAGAGGATCGCGCCGGTGAGGTTCGCGTCGCTGAGGTCCGCGCCGTAGAGGATCGCGTTGGTGAGGTTCGCCCTGGTGAGGTGCGCGCCGGTGAGGTTCGCGCGGTCGAGGTGCGCGCCGGTGAGGTCCGTGTCGGTGAGGATCGCGCCGGTGAGGTCCGCGCGGTCGAGGCGAGCGCCGGTGAGGTCCGCGCGGTCGAGGTCCGCGCCGGTGAGGTCCGCGCGGTCGAGGATCGCGCCGGTGAGGTCCGCGAGGGTGGGAGACGCGCGGGTGAGGTTTGCGTCGTTGAGGTCCGCGCGGTTGAGCTTCGCGACGCTGAGGCGCGCGTTGTGAAGGTCCGCGTGGTTGAGGTGTGTGGCGGTGAGGGTCGCGCCCGTAAGGTTCGCGTCGTAGAGGTTCGCCCTTGTGAGGTCCGCGCGGTCGAGGCGCGCGCCGGTGATGACCGCGCGGTCGAGGTGCGCGCCGCTGAGGTCCGCGTCGTTGAGGTCCGCACGGTCGAGGTGCGCGCCGGTGAGGTCCGCGTCGTTTAGGCGCGCGCCGGTGAGGTCCGCATCGGTGAGGTCCGCGAGGAAGAGGTGGGCGCCGGTGAGGTTCGCATGGTTGAGGTGCGCGCCGGTGAGGTCCGCGTGGTTGAGGCGCGCGCCGGTGAGGTCCGCGTGGTTGAGCTGGGCGTAGGTGAGGTTCGCGCGGGTGAGGTCCGCGCGGTTGAGGTCCGCGCCGCGGAGACTGGCGCCGTTGAGGTTCGCGTCGTTGAGGTTCGCTCCACCAAGCTCCGCGCTGGTGAAGTCGATGGGTCGAATGTCGTGTTCTGCGTCCCTTCGCCCCACGACGGTCAGGGCAGCTTGCACGTCAGGGCGAGTCGACCTCGCCGCGCCAGCCTGCTGGAACCCCTCGACTGGAGCGGGCCACTGCTCATGCGAGTGCTCGCGGACGAACGCAGACAAGACTTCCACCACGGTCGGCTGGTCTCTGGGTGAATCTCGGGCTATGCGCTCCAGCGCGTAGATGCCACCGATGCGAACGTCGAGCTTGTCAGACCCTAGCTGCTCGATTGCCTTGCCGTACAGGTCGGCGATCTGCCCGTCGCGCGTGGTCTGCAGCGTTGCCTGAACGTCGGCGCGAGCAGCTTGGATCGTTGCCTGATTTGTTTCGCGTGCGGAAACGAGCGCGTTGTCGCTCGCCGATCGTGAGATGCGGAACCCAGCGATCGCCACTGCCGCGGTAGCGCCTATGCCAAGCACAGTCGCGCCTGCGCTGATCAGAGCTGACTCGACGACGGGGTCCATGTCGGGATAGTAAGGGCAGCCATGCACCTTGTCTGCTGCATCGGTTCGGCGGGCTGGCGGCAGGGTGGGCATCAGGGCACATTGGGCACATCGCAGCGAGATCCCGCTAGCACCGGCGAGCTGTGGTGAGACCCGAAAGTGCTGGTCAGATGGCAAGCCTGGAACAAAACAGCTGGCAGGAAAGTTGCATGATGCGCTACACCTATAAGCGCGGCCTCTACGCCCGCGGATGAGCGCATGAGACTCTAGATATGGCAACGTACCCGACCGAGGAGGCCGACCCCACCACGTGACCGCTACGCAACGGGCCATCGAGCTCACCGAGATTGCCGCGCTCGCCGCGGCGGAAAAGCTGGCCAACGACATCGTGGCCTACGACGTCAGCGACCAGCTTGCGATTACCGACGCGTTCCTGCTCTGCTCCGGCGCCAACGACAGGCAGGTGCGGTCGATCATCGACGAGGTAGAGCTCAAGCTCAAGCAAGCCGGTGCCACCCTCGTCCGGAGGGAAGGTGAGAACGAAGGCCGCTGGGTGCTGCTGGACTACAACGACATCGTGGTCCACGTGCAGAACAAGGAGGAGCGCGTCTTCTACGCGCTCGAGCGCATCTGGAAGGACTGCCCGCGCATCGAACTCCCCGAGGCGGCCCTGATCGGCAACCCGAGCACCGGAGACGACCGCTGAGCGGCGGCAAGCGGCTGGTGCTGTGGCGGCACGGCCAGACGACCTGGAACGTCGAACGCCGTTACCAGGGCCAGACCGACATACCGCTGGACGAGACCGGTGAGGCGCAGGCCGAGTACGCCGCCAAGCGCCTCGCGACCCTCAAGCCGCACGCGATCTTCGCCTCTGACCTGTCGCGCGCCATCCAGACGGCCGCCCCGCTCAGCGAGCTCACCGGCCTGAACGTCACCCCGGACAAGAACCTGCGGGAGCGGTTCGGCGGCGACTGGGAGGGCCTGTCGGATGAGGAGATCCGCGACCGCTACCCGCGAGAGCGCGCCACCTGGGACCCGCCGAACGGCGAGGCGACGGCCGCCGTCGCCGACCGGGTGAGCGGAGCGCTCAGCCGGATCACCGGTTCACTCGCGGACGGCCAGCTGGCCGTGGTGGTCAGCCACGGTGCCGCGCTGCGCCTGGGCATGTCCAAGGTTCTCGGTCTGACCGGCGACCTGTCCGGCGTGCTCGGTACGCTGGCGAACTGCTCGTGGTCCGTGCTCGAGCTGCGCGGCACCCGCTGGCGCCTGCTTGAGTACAACGCCGGCACCCTCCCGGAGCCGGTCATCGGAGACGACAGGTAGCCCAGGCCCGCGGGAGGCGCCGGACCGGGGAGCCGGAGCCACGGTTCGTTAGGGCAAATAAGTTGTTTTCTCGCCGCTGGCCGCGACGTAAGGTTTCCAATCGTGGCGGTAGCCCGAAACGTAGCCCTGGCGCAGCAGTCGCTCAGCGGTGACC
>Ga0123355_10006344_pt1 | contig 17502 bp, 13 predicted proteins | sample TergutEmb28metaG_3_FD_89872 | JGI IMG/M metagenome (GOLD analysis project Ga0123355, IMG submission 89872) | Embiratermes neotenicus P1 segment gut microbial communities from Petit-Saut dam, French Guiana - Emb289 P1 | ecosystem: Host-associated > Arthropoda: Insects > Digestive system > Gut ...
TTAAACGGTGGAGAGGCATTGCTACGCGCTACGCCAAACACACAAAATCCTACCTTGCCGCCGTTCAAATCGCTTGCGTTTTCGGATGGAGCAATGCCTTTTGACGACACTCCCTAAGACGCAAAGGGCGAATAAATTATCTGCGTGAGATATTCATGCCGCATATTGCATCCGTTGACCCGAATTTTTTTAACCGACTTGACGAGAGCTTTTTGCAAAATCACGACGACGCGAAAAAATTTATAACCGAAAAAGGCAAGGGGCTTATTTTTGCCGGAAAAATCGGCGACGGCGAAAGTTATGCCCTTGATGCCGATTATTACGCCAAATATCCGAGCATCTATCACTTGCGTAGTCACCTGCTGAACGCAACGCACAAGGTTGACCTGCGTTTAATTTATCTTGCGCTGCACCATATCGTAAAGTATCGCGGGCATTTTGTGAGTGAGGGTAGGGATATAACGCCGGAAAATTTTGATGTAAAGGAAGATTTGAAAAATTTTATCGCCGCTTGTACGGAAATCGGTATCGGCGGGTTCGACAATGTTTCGGATGAAAACATATTAGCCGCAAATGCCGTTTTAACAGACAAAAAATTATCCGCGACCCGCAAAACGGACGAGCTTGCAGAAATTTTCGGCAAAAAATCAAAGGATGTTTTTGCGGCAGCAACGGGCGGCAGTATAAATCTTGAAAAAATTTTTGAAAACCCGGATTACAAATACGAAGACGGCGGCGATATTCCCAAACCCGCCGACTTTAAATTTTCACTTGAAGCGGAAAAAGTTGAGGAAAAATTGGCGCAAGCCGAGCAAGTGCTTGAAGATGCCGAGAAAATTAAAATTTTGCATGATGCAAAACAAGTTTACAGCAGCATGGTTTTGAGCGGTATTTTAACAAAGCCCACATTATCGGCATCCATGGTTGCTAAGTACAACACGCACAAAGAACAGCTTGCCGCATTGAAAAAACTTTTGAAATCCGACAAGACAACATATGTCGCAATTTTCGGCAAGGGCGGAATTTATGAAAAATATGTTCATGCCGCAAAAGACATGTCTCAAGATGAATTTTACAAGCAACTTAAAAAACTGCCGCTTACACAAGATATGTTCGACGCAATTGAGCGGGAAAATTTTTTGCCCAAGCAACGCTACAGAGTAAACGGCGAAATTCCGTATCAAATACATGAGTACGAGTTATGCAAAATTTTAGACAATCAAAAAACGCACTACCCCTTCCTTGATGAAGCCTGCGAAAGAATTCAAATGCTTATGAAATTTCGGATTCCGTACTATGTGGGACCGCTTGCGATGCACAAAAATCCCGAAAAAAATCACTGGCTTGAAAAACAGCCCGGCATGGAAGCTAAAAACATTACGCCGTGGAATTTTGAGCAAGTCGTTGACAAAGATGCATCAAACACAAATTTCATCGAGCGCATGACTCGCGAATGTTCATATTTGCCCGGTGAAAAGGTTTTACCCAAGCATTCGCTCATGTATCAGGAATTTGCAATTTACAACGAGCTTATGTCGTGCGGATATTTCGGCACGGACTTTGACGGAAAAAGCAAAAAAATATTTTTCACCCCGGAGCAAAAGCAAAAAATGCTCAATCGCTTGTTTAAGGCGAACAAAAAAGTCACGGTTAAAGCGATGTCGGAATTTTTAGATTCCGAAGGATATGTTTCCGGCATTGCAAAAGGGCAGCTTTTCGGTGTTGATGTAAATGCCAACGCGCCTAAGTACAACGCAAGCTATTCCACCCACATCGACCTCGTACAAGCACTCGGCGTCGAAAACGCAGAACAGATTATCGAAGAACACAAAACCCGCTTCGAAGAAATAATAAAGTGGGCGACAATTTTCGAGGACAAAGCTCTTTTGAAACGGCGAATCAAAAAAGCCAACGCTGAACAGTGGGGAAACTTTCTTACCGACGCGCAGGTAAATAAACTCTTCCGGTTACGTTATCGCGGTTGGGGGCAACTTTCCGCAAAGTTAATTTCGGGCATAAAAACCGATAACGGCAAAACAATTCTCGAAAATCTCAAAGAGGGCAGTTATAAAAATTTCATGCGCCTTTTGGAGGATGAAAAAATTGAAGCCGCAATTAAGGCCGCCGAACTTAAAAAGGGCGACTCCGAAAAATTGGACTACGCGCTTGTTGAAAATTTAGCCGGCAGTCCCGCAATTAAAAAAGGCATTTGGCAAAGTTTAAAAGTTATCCGAGAGCTTGAAGAATTTCTGGGGCGAGAAAATATAAGCAAAATCGTTGTTGAAGTTGCGCGGGATACCGGCGGAAAAAAGGGCAGGCGCACAAAAACAAGATGGCGCAGGCTGATGGATTTTTACAAAAGCAAAAACGGCGAAGCCACGGATACGGATGCATTAAAAAAAGACCTCGCCGGGTATGAAAAAAACGAAAAAGCCTTGGGCAACGAGCGATTATTTTTATATTTTTTGCAAAACGGCAAATGTATGTACAGCAGAGAGTCGCTTAATATCAGCGAGTTGTCAGCGTATGAGGTTGACCACGTAAAGCCGCAAAGCCTTGTAACGGATAACAGTATCGACAACAAGGTGCTTGTAAAGCGAATCGAAAATCAGAAAAAATCTGCCGAGGTACTCAGCACGGCAACAATTTCGAAAATGTCGTCGTTTTGGGAGATGCTTGCAAATAACGGTCAAATTTCGCCGCAAAAACTTGCCAACCTCAAGCGCGATAAAATTACCGACGCCGACAAGCAGGGCTTTATCAATCGTCAACTCGTCGAAACGCGGCAAATTACGAAGCACGTTGTAAATATTCTTACGGAGCATTTTAAAGGCGACAACATTGAGGTGCTTACCCCTCGCGCAGGGCTTACGCGCCAATTTGCCGACGAATTTGATTTGCCGAAAAAGAACCGCGACATAAACGATTATCACCACGCCCACGACGCATTTTTAAACGGTATCGTCGCGACATATGTATACAACGCATATCCGGGGTTGAAAAATTTGTGGGTACACGGAAGCTATGTCCGTAAGCGCGAAAAAACAATCAGCGACAAGGAGCTGAAAAACATCATTAAAACCATGAAAGACGAGCCGTGGGCAAACCGAGAAACCGGCGAAATTTTTGCCGACAAGGAAAAAACCATGGGTATGATTCGCAAAGTTGTGACGTACAGAAATGTGAATATCGTCAAAAAAACGGAAATTCTTGACGGCGGATTCGGGAACGAAACAATCGGCAAAAAGGGCAAAGACAAAATTCCCGTTAAAAACGGACTCGACACAGCACTTTACGGCGGAAGAACCGCACCGAGTTCGGCTTTTGCGGTTGTTGTAAGAACGGCAAAAGGCGACATCGAAACGCTTTCCGTTCCTGTGGCAAGCGCGGAAAGCTATAAAAATTCGCCGGACAAGCTCGCATTTTTAACAAACCTTTACCCCAAAAAGAAGTTGACGGAAATTGTGGTCGGCAAAGTGGAAAAATATACTGCGTATCGCCTTTCGAGCGGCGGCATACGTCTTTTGGCGAGCTATCAAGAAGCGCAAAACGGTATGCAGATGAAAATGTACAAGCCGCCGACTGAGGAAAGCACAAAGAACGAGTTTGTCGCAACATATGATTTGCTTGCCGATTTTATTTACGCAAACAATTTATTTACCGAGGCGAAAAAGGAGCTGCTTAAAACAAAAATGCGCGAAAATTTTATATGTAGCGAACCCGCAGTTATGCTTAAAGCAGTCCGCGAGCTTGCGCGAGTTACAAAAGGAAGTAATCAAGGGTTAGACGCATTGAAAGAAATCGGATTGGGTACAGCCGCTCAACGACTCAAAGGCGCAACCATCATCGCCGGTACAACCCTTATTTACCGCAATGCCACAGGTTTGCATGAAACGCGGGTTGAAATATAAAAAAGCGCAAAAAAAACAGGGCGCGATGACGCGCCCTTGGCTTTTACGGATTAAACCTTATTTTAACTTGCCGTGTTGTTAGAATGTCGTCAACACAAAACCTTTATATCATGGGTACGGGCGGGGTGTCAAGCGGGGTGTAAAATGGGATTTCGGGTTCTTGTTATAAATACGCACAGTAAATTGTCGTACAAAAACAATCATTTGTACTTCAAAGCAGAAGGACGGGTCGAGCCGATTCATCTTTCGGAAATTGATATGCTTGTGCTTGAAACAACGGACATCGCAATTACAACCATGTTGCTTGCAAAACTTATGCGGCAAAACACCTGCGTTATTTTTTGCGACGAAAAACGTTTGCCCTCAGCTCAACTTGTTCCGTTTTACGGCAGGCATGACAGCGCGCTTGCTGTTAAAAACCAAATCGCATGGAGTGATGAAAACAAGGCAACGGTGACGCACGAAATTTTGCGTCAAAAAATTAAAAATCAAAGCCTGTTTCTTGACGCACACGGCTTTTGCGAAAAAGCGGAAGCCGTGCGCGACTTGCTTTCCGAGCTTGAATTAAACGACCCGAGCAACAGAGAGGGTCATGCCGCACGAATTTTTTTTAACGCACTTTACGGAAATGATTTCAGCAGGGACGATGTAAACGAAATCAATGCCGCGCTCGACTACGGCTATACGCTCATAATGTCCGTATTCGCAAGGGAAATTGTAAAATGCGGATGCCTTACGCAGTTGGGAATAAACCACCGCAATCAATTTAACCCCTACAATTTGGCAAGCGACCTTATGGAGCCGTTTAGAGTTTTGGCGGATGAAATTGTTTACGAACACCGCAACAAATACTTTGAGGCAATGAAGTGGCGATTGTTTGAGCTTTTTGAGGCTACATATGCCTTTGGCGACGCAAACATGTTTTTAAACAATATTGCCGGCAAATATGTAAAATCGTGCATTGCATATCTCGGCGGCGAAACCCGTGAGCTTCCCGTGTTTGAATATGCGGCGCGAAATGACGGCAAGGAATGAGTTATCGGTTTATGCGGCTTTTACTTATGTTTGACATGCCGACCCTTACGGCAATCGACAGGAAATCATACCGAACTTTCAGAAAATTTTTGATTTCCGAGGGGTTTATCATGCATCAGTTTTCGGTGTACAGCAAACTTGTGCTTAACGAAACATCGGCACAGCTTGTAATTGCGCGCCTTAAAAAATCAACGCCGAAAAAAGGAACAATTTCCGTTTTGAAAATTACGGAAAAACAATTCGCCCGCATGTTGTACCTGCACGGCACTGCCGACACGTCGGCGGCAAACAGCGATTCACGTGTAATATTTTTAGGATTCGACCCTCGGGAGGACAAAAATGGGGATTAACCTGAACTTTGACATGCTCGACGAACCAATCCCCCTTAACGGTGTAACCGGGCTTGTTACGGAAAATCGGCGCGTTTTCGCAAAACTTGTGCAGGCAATTCACGCATATACCCCGGACAGCCCGGACGTGAAACTTTTCACCGACAAATACGAGCGGCTGAAACCGGATGAAATAATGCCGATAACGGACATTCTCGGATTCGAACTCAACAGCGCAGCGGTTGCCAAGATGATTTACAGCGACCTCGAAAGTCAAATTACGGCAAACCCGGAATTGCACTGCGAAGCGGCAAATTTGTTTGCTCAAATTGTCTCGCTTATCACCCGCGAAACATTAGACTTCGAACCCGATTTGCAAATAGGCGAACTCAGCTTGCAAAAAATTTTCAAAGCTCTCGAAATAAAAATTGAAACAAGCGACCTTACGATTTTCGAGCGCGTTTTCGATATAATTCGCGTATTCAAATATTTGAGAAAAAAACAGTTGCTGATTTTTATAAACCTCGGAACATATTTAACGAATAGCGAAATGGAATCCGTTACGGAATATGCCTCGCTTCAAAATATAAACATGCTTCTTTTGGACAACGCCCCTTTTGATGCGCCGCCGATGCTTACGCAATATGTATTGGATGAGGACTTTGTTTTGCTGAAAACGAGCGCGGGAAGCAGCAAAAAACCTTGCGTTTATCGGCATTAAACGATATAATCTGCATGTAGAATGAGAAACAATGCAACAAAATAATAAATGCGACTCCTAAACTGAAGGGTAGCCGACCCAAACGGCATTTAAGGTAAAAAATTCGTCTTACGAGGTTTTACCGCCGTGTTGTTTAGAATGTCGCCAAAACTTCGCGATGATGTTCTCCCGTTGCCACTTCGTTTTACCGCCGTGTTGTTTAGAATGTCGCCAAAACTGATGATTACGAGCAAGCAAGCATTTGGTGGTTTTACCGCCGTGTTGTTTAGAATGTCGCCAAAACCAGTATGCCGGCGGGCGATGTTAAGCTCGAGTTTTACCGCCGTGTTGTTTAGAATGTCGCCAAAACAACGCAGGCGACAGTAATGCGCCTCGCCGAGTTTTACCGCCGTGTTGTTTAGAATGTCGCCAAAACATAAATTTCGCAGACGGCTCGGGAATTGATGTTTTACCGCCGTGTTGTTTAGAATGTCGCCAAAACTCAACAGCAATGCACTCGGAACATCTCATAGTTTTACCGCCGTGTTGTTTAGAATGTCGCCAAAACTGATGATTACGAGCAAGCAAGCATTTGGTAGTTTTACCGCCGTGTTGTTTAGAATGTCGCCAAAACTCGTTAGGATTTTTTGGGGATATGTATACAGTTTTACCGCCGTGTTGTTTAGAATGTCGCCAAAACTGAATAACTTTCTTATTGAACATAACCTTTGTTTTACCGCCGTGTTGTTTAGAATGTCGCCAAAACCAATCTGTGTTGCCGACTCTCCCATTATATGTTTTACCGCCGTGTTGTTTAGAATGTCGCCAAAACGCTTACCATAGAGGTAATCCGGATTGCAAAGTTTTACCGCCGTGTTGTTTAGAATGTCGCCAAAACACTACAGACATTCGTAGAATCGTATGCACTGTTTTACCGCCGTGTTGTTTAGAATGTCGCCAAAACAACCGAAAAAAGAATATAATTTCCAATGTGGTTTTACCGCCGTGTTGTTTAGAATGTCGCCAAAACTTAGAGTGCGTTACCTGGCCAATCCTGAAAGTTTTACCGCCGTGTTGTTTAGAATGTCGCCAAAACATGATGTAATTTTGGAGAATAATGATAAGAGTTTTACCGCCGTGTTGTTTAGAATGTCGCCAAAACGTTGCGTCAATAACTGATAAGATAATAGCAGTTTTACCGCCGTGTTGTTTAGAATGTCGCCAAAACCAACGTGATGCGAAAATTTCGCGAAAGACAGTTTTACCGCCGTGTTGTTTAGAATGTCGCCAAAACCCTACCGACTTTTTAATGTGTACAACATACGTTTTACCGCCGTGTTGTTTAGAATGTCGCCAAAACCCGCCGCCGCTTTAATCGCTGCGGGTTGGTGTTTTACCGCCGTGTTGTTTAGAATGTCGCCAAAACATCGAATGCAGCCTGAAGATATGATTGTGAGTTTTACCGCCGTGTTGTTTAGAATGTCGCCAAAACCGGCAAAAACCCGCGTTGTACAGGCTGAATGTTTTACCGCCGTGTTGTTTAGAATGTCGCCAAAACCCCCGCACCCCAACCAATTACATCGACAGCGTTTTACCGCCGTGTTGTTTAGAATGTCGCCAAAACTGGAATATTCACCTCGGAGCGGCGCGGCGCGTTTTACCGCCGTGTTGTTTAGAATGTCGCCAAAACAACGGTTCGTTGTCTGAGTCGTTGGCGATAGTTTTACCGCCGTGTTGTTTAGAATGTCGCCAAAACCTGTATCAAAACTATCCGACGGCGACCATGGTTTTACCGCCGTGTTGTTTAGAATGTCGCCAAAACTTTGATGGATATTACGAATAATACGATATAGTTTTACCGCCGTGTTGTTTAGAATGTCGCCCCCCCCCTACAGCTTCAACCATGCTTTCGCACTGGTTTTACAGCCGTGTTGTTTAGAATGTCGTCAAACTTCTTGCACATGTGAATTTGAGCGGGTCTATGGAAGCGGTGGAAATGTGCCGTTGTTGAGAGCCTGCAACTGCACTTTTTGTACCTTCCTTAAAAAAATAAAGCGAGCAAAAATACGCCGTGAGGTATAAAAACCGCTACGGTGGATTTTTGCTTACTTCGTAATTTTACTTTGTTGATTTATTTTATGTGAGTAACCGAAGCCCCGGGAAACCTCGGCGGTGCAGAGCTTTCGCTCTGTGTTGCCGCGCTGTATGAAAGGTGTGCACGTGGGCGTTTGCATCCGGTCGGCCGTGTCCGAATGCATCTGCCCGCTTTCATATAAATGCGGCGGATGGTACAGGTGTTGCGGTGGTACGGATGAAGCATTGGTGTTACGGGTACTGCGGGTGGTACGGTAAAGCAGGTGTTACATACAACCGTTATACAGCGGCTTCGGCACGGCTCGGTGCGGTCAGTTTCAGGGAAAACCCCTTCCTGAGTAATAAGTCGCGTCTGAAATCATTTCGCCCTTCGCCGAAAACCGGCCTGAAGCCGCCGGTTCTCGGCTCGCGCTCAATTGTTTCAGACTGCGATTATTACCTGATGGCAAACAACGTCCTTTGGCATAGAAGCGACTGCGTAATTTCTCGGTTGCAGGGCAAGTATATCGTAAGCCGAATGCAATGTCTTAAGAACCGTTCCGGGAATCGTGCAGCCTCGAAAACATCAAAAAACCGCGCATTTGCGCGGTTTTTATTGTTTTTGTCGAACTTTTTTTAAAAAGTTCGTGGGGTGCGGGGCGAAGCCCCGGGGTTCTATTCAAACCTTAAAATACGAAACGAGCTGTTGTAAAATTTCGGCTTGGGAAGTAAGTTCCTCAGAAGCGGCGGCGGTTTCTTCGCTTACGGCGGAGTTCGATTGAACAATTTGCGAAACTTGACTGAGCGCGATTACAATTTGTTCAATGGCTTCGGATTGCTCTGTTGAAGCGGCTGAAATTTCGTTTACAACATCGAGGACTTTTTTTGCGTTTTCGACGATTGTATCCAATGTTTTGGCGGTTGCGCGGGCAATTTCCGCACCGGAATCGACAGTGCTGATTGATGTGCCGATAAGCGCGGTTGTTCCGCCGGCGGCTTCCTGCGAACGCGCGGCAAGCGAGCGAACCTCTTCGGCAACAACGGCAAAGCCCTTGCCGTGTTCGCCGGCGCGAGCGGCCTCAACGGCGGCGTTAAGCGCAAGCAAATTCGTTTGGAACGCAATATCCTGAATCGTTTTAATAATTTTTGAAATGTTATTCGACGCGGTTTTGATTTCGTTCATGGCGGCGAGGGTTTGTTGCATTGCCTCGTTGCCCTCGCGTGCGTTTTCGGTGGAGGTGTTTGAAAGCGAGCTTGCGTTGTTCGCGTTTTCGGCGTTTGCTTTGGTTTGTTGGTTAATTAAATCGACGGACGCATTAAGTGCTTGAATCGACGATGCCTGCGACGACGCGCCGTTTGCCAAGTCCGTTGCAGACACGGAAATTTGCTTCGCGCCGGAAAGCACCTGCATCGACGCGGAATTTATTTCCGCCACGGTTTTGTTTAACGTGCGCGAAATATTATTAAACGAATCCTTGATTGAAGCGAAATCGCCGACAAAATCGCGCGAAATTTGCGTTGTTAAATCGCCGCCGGAAAGAGCCGCCAACTCTTTGGTAATGTCGGATACATAGGAAGAAATTTCTATGATAGTATCGTTGAAATTAACGAAAATATCGCGGAAAACGCCGTTGTAATTTTCCGGGACTGTATCAAGCCCCTCCGCGTTAATTTTATTGTCGATGTCGGTCAGGTTCAAATTGCCGGCTTTCATTTCATCCATTGCCATCGAAATAACTTGAAGCGGCCTGTTGACGGCAACGGCAATGCCGTTAAGCCCCGCCATAATTTCGCGCCAGTCGCCTTTGTATCTGTCCGCATTTATATAGAAGTTGAGGTCGCCTTTGTTTGCGGCAGAGTCAATCATTTCGCTGATTTCATCTCTCACAGCCGTAAGATTTTTGGCAAGTTTATTAACAGTTTCGGGCATAGCCTTCCATTCGCCGTTCCACGCGGCGGCATCCATGGTTGAACTGAAATCGCCGCTGCTTATTTTTGAAAGGACGGACACCACATCTTCCAGGTTAATTGTTACGTGCGACGTCAGTTTATTAACAAGCACAATTGTTTCCCTGAAAGAATTTTCATACCCGGATTCGTCGATTGCGTAGTGCATGTTTCCGGCATCAACATATTCGTCGTGCGTTTTTGTTAAATCCTGAACCATGCCGCCGATTACATCAACAAGACCGCACATATCCTGCATAACCACGCCGATTTCGTCGGTGGTGATTTTGTCGCGATTGAGGTTCAAATTAACGCGCCCCGCCGAAACATCCTTGATATTTCGCGCCAAAGTATCAAGCGGTTTGAGCGAGACGGCCGTAATAATGTATACGGCAATCGAAACAAGAATCGCAAAAAATACCGACAAAAGAATTAACGTGCGGTTTTGAGCCGCAGTTGCGTCAAGGGTTGCGCCTTGATAAATGCCGATAAAAAACATACCGTTGGAGTCTTCGTTAATGCCGGGCAACGGGAAATAATGCGCGTAAAACGGCAGAAATCCGAAAACGGGTAAGTCGAGCGTTTTCGGTTGCCCGCGCCCGATAACGTGGTCGATAATTTCCTGCACGGCGGTTGTTTCGATGGCGCGCGTTCCGCGTTCCGGATGAATCAGGGTAGATGCTACGGATACACCGTCGGGGTTAAAAACGGTCATATCAGCGGCGAAAATGTTTGAAAGTTCGTCGAGAAAATCATTGTTTCCGATTACAAAGTTTACAACCACGCTTCCGATTAAGGTGTCGCCGTCCAAAACGGGAGAAGTTGATGTCATTACCATGGAAGCCGTTGGGGTAGGAGTATACATGGTGATTGTTTCGCGCCGCAGTGCCGCCGCAACAGAGGGAACGCGGCTTATGTCGTCGCCGTAAGCAAGGATGTCGCCGACATGCTCGCGCATATGCGAACGCGCAATTGTTATGCCGTCGGCACCGCCGATTATAATTTCGTTTACGCCGAAATGGCGTTTCATATCATATGAGAATTGCCACACGGCTTCTCTGTCGCCGTTGTTAATCAGGCGAATAAGCTCGGCGTCGTTTTGCAGGGCTGATGCCGCAGTTGCGGTATGCCGCTCCAACGATTCCAAATGGGCTTGTACGGAATTAACCGCAAGCTCCAATTGTGCGCGCGAAATTTCTTCCATGCGAACTCTTGTGCCTATTGCAACATAAGCAACCGTTGCCATAATCATTATCTGTAACACCATAAGAACGGGGAACACCACTCTGCCCTTAACGGTGTTAAAAAACCGGAACATGACACTGTATTTTCTGTCGGAAACCACAAGGTGAAGAACAAGAAGCGCAAGCCCCGCCGATATAGACGTGGGGTTTATATCAACAGGCAGGATTCCTGCCGTGTGTATGATATTACCTATGAGCATGATTGAAAATGCGAAAATCATCAAAGCTCTGGTGGTGCCGGCAATTGCAGGATTTTTAAAAACGCCGCGAATCCCGGTGAATGCCGCAGCAACGGAAAGCACAAGGGAATATGCCATGTTCACGTTAAGCCACATTCCTCGGTTGTATTCAATTGCTCTGGGCCAAACGATAAGGCTTTCAACATTTCGCGCAAGCGAATGCAGGGGCGACGTAATCGCGATAAGTATTGTAAGGAGCGGAATAATGCAAATGAGAAGGATTGTTCCTTTGCTGAACGGTTTATCCGGATTTACAAAGTCCCACATAAAAAGGAAAAAAAGCACAGGTACGGCCGCTGTAAATACCAAGCTCAAATTCCAAACGTAGACATTTAAGCCGGTATGCATGATATACAAAACCGCAAAATCCGTAAGAAGCCAACCAATCATTCCGGCGCATAAGTACATAAAATTTTTGTGCATTTTCGTTCGCTTGTAGTTTTCGTTGGCGGCAAACCATGCCGCAACCATAAATAAAACCGAAAAAGTGTAAACAGGGGTAAATAAAATGTTTACCATAATGCAGCTCCTTGAGTATGTATTCGATGCCTCGGCTATTTTACACGAAATTAAGTACAAAGCAAAGGCATGTTTTTAAAGTCAATCTATAAACCATTGCTCGTTAAATTCCCGAAAACGACGCGAAATGTTTGTAAACGTGAGCTGCGCGCCGTCTTCGTAGTTGGTGAGAACAATTAAAATATACGGCGACGGTGCAAAAACAATTGCCGCCTCGTGAAACGAAGCATCTGCCCAGCCGTATTTTCGTGCCATTGTGTGCGGGCTTTGCAAAAACCCGACAGCGGCAGTCATGTCTGCGCGAAAATATTGGTTGTACGTGCCGTCGGAATTGAAATATTCATACACCGCAAGCATAAATATTAACTTGTCCGACACGTTTGTATTTTGCGACCGAACATTGCCGATAAATGCAGGGTTCGCGCCGAGTTCGTCCACGAAATCGTGATACGAAAATTCGGCATTTGCCGTGTGGCGAATCAGCATTCTGTACGCAATGTTGCAACTGTGTACCATCGAATGCCGCAAAAGTTCGCGCGTTGTGAAGCGCGTTCCGTACTCCATATGTTGAATGCGCCCCGTTCCGCCGACCCTGTCCGCTTCGCCGAAGGTATGCGTTGCGTCCATGTAAACCATGCCGCGCTCCGCCAACGTGAATACATACAGCGCGTGGTTGAGTTTATTCAGGCTCGCGCCGAAAAAAACCGCGTCCGCGTTGTACGTATAGATGAAGCCGGTTTCGATGTTTTTGAAAAGCAACGCCAAGTTGTTCCCGTGGGAAGCCAGAAACTCGTCAAGCGCGTATGTCGGAATCGGCGGCGGAGTGGGGGAGGGCTCGGGGGTTGGTTCAGGCGTGGGCTCCGGGGTTGGTTCGGGGGCAGGTTGCGGCGTCGGCGTCGAAAAAGGCGTCGGCACAGGTGATGTTTCCGGAATTATTTCCGCGCGATGCAGAGAATAATCCGCAAAAACGAATGCAGATTCGGGTTCTGCCGTTGTTAAGTAAGCCGTAAGCAAAAAAATAAATGACGCAAGAAATATCGCCAGTACAGTAAAAATACAAGAAGCCGTTCGTTTTGACATATTATTGCACCCCTCGCGCTCCAGTATATTATTCCGCCAACGAGTCGTCAATTTTCGGGGCAGTTTTTCAACGCTCGCGGCAAATTGATTGTTGACATTTTCGTCGGCAATGCCATACAATTCAAAGGTTTGTATGGAGAGAGTGTTGAAAAATTACGTTTTCGCATATGCTGTATCTCGGAAAATGACCTGAAACCGTCATTTTCCTGCGATGCAAGCACAGCTTGTTTTTCAACACTCTCACGGAACGATGTTTTTTTGTGCTTCGTCGCGGATAAGGAGTCGATAATGAAGGAAATGAAAGAAAAAATTTTGCGCTATTTAAAACAGGCGGCAGAACATAAAGCATCAAATATTTATATTGTTGCGGGAAGGGCTGTTACGTTTAAAGTAAACGGGCGTCTTATTCCGGCCGACAGCGATGTTCTTTCGCAGGCGGATTCGCTCGCGCTTTTGAGCGAAGTGTATAAGCTGAATAACCGACATATCGAACGCCTCGAAAGCGGCGACGACGACTTTGCAATCGGTATCGAGGGCATAGGGCGTTTTCGTGTAAATTCGTATCGGCAACGGTTTTCGCACGCGGCTGTTTTGCAAACGATTCCGGCAGAGCTGCCCGACCCTGTTGCAATGAACGTTCCCGAAGTGATTCTGAACCTCGCATCAATTCAGCGCGGCTTAATTTTGTTCACGGGAACAACCGGCAGCGGAAAATCTACATCCCTTACATGCCTGATTGACCGAATTAACATGACGCGCGACAATCACATTGTTACGATAGAAGACCCCATCGAGTTCCGTCATCCGCATAAAAAAAGCATCATAAGCCAACGCGAGCTTGAAAACGATACGCGCAGTTACCCTACGGCAATTCGCGCCGCGTTGCGGCAAGCCCCCGATGTAATTTTGGTCGGCGAAATGCGCGACCCGGAAACAATCTCCGCCACGGTAACTGCCGCCGAAACCGGGCATTTGGTTCTCTCGACGCTTCATACAATCGGCGCAGGCGCAACAATCGACCGAATTATCGACGTTTTTCCGCCGAATCAGCAGGCACAGGTTCGCACACAGCTTGCAATTACTTTGCAGGCAATTATTTCGCAGCAGCTTTTGCCGACAGTTGACGGCAGGTTGTGTCCGGTTTATGAAATTATGATATGTAATTCTGCCCTGCGAAATTTAATTCGCGAGGGCAAAACATCGCAAATCGACAGCGTGATGGAGGCATCCGCAAGTGCCGGCATGTGTACAATGGACATGAACATTTACGACCTTTACAATCGCAAACTCATCACTCGCGAAACCGCCGTTACTTATTGCGTGAACTATCAGGATATGGTGAACCGATTAAACGGTGAAGGATAAAAACAAAACCCCCTGTGCGGATTGTAAAAATTCGCACAGGGGGTTTTTGTTTGCACAGGACGTCCGGCTTCGAGAGAATGTGCGGCAAGTTACATTTGTCCCCGGCGTTCCCCCTGTGCGGATTATAAAAATTCGCACAGGGGGTTTTTTTTGCACAGGAAGTCCGGCTTCGAGAGAATGTGCGGCAAGTTACACTTGTCCCCGGTGTTCAATGCGCGCTTGGCGCGCTATACCATTACCACGCCGCCGCTTACGGGAAGATTTACTCCGGTTATAAACGAAGCCATATCCGATGCGAGAAACAACACCGCGTCGGATATTTCTTTGTCTGTGCCGCGCCGCCCGAGCGGAACATCGGCGGTGTAATCCGGCGAAATTTCGCTGCCTTCTTTGCGGGTGTTGTCGCTGATTGTCCAACCGGGAGCTACCTGCGTAACGTTAATGCCGTGTTCGCCGACTTCTTTGGCAAGCACGCGATATAACCCGTCCATGCCGCGTTTTGCGGCGGAATACGCACCTATTCCCGCTTTACATAACTGAGCGCACTCGGTACTTATTCCGATAAAACGCCCGGATTTTCGCTTAATCATTTCCGGCATGAAGGCCTTTGCGGTTAAAACGCTTTGCATGATGCACGAATCGAATTGGCTTTGAAAATCCGCCAACGGCTGCTCAAGAATCGTCGTCCATTCGTATTGAATTACGGCGTTGTTTACGACGATATGAACGTCGCCGAGCGTTTCGAAAGCAATGTCGCGCATTCGATTGACATCGGCTTCTTTTGTAATGTCTGCCTGAACCGCGATTGCACGTCGCCCGATTTTTTCAATCTCCGCAACAAGGCTGTCTGCCGTATCCTTGTTTTTGATGTAATGAACAACGATATTCGCGCCGCTTGCCGCAAGCGTTCGCGCTGTTACGCGCCCGAGTTGCCCCGACGCGCCGGTAATTACCGCGGTTTTTCCGTGTAAAGAAATTTCCATAAATGCCCCCTTGATTTACGACTTAAATTCGCCCCAATTTTCGCTGAGCATTGCCGATTTATTTGTGAAATCAATTTGATAGCGTATTGCGTGGTGGTCTTTTATTAACATGCCGTCGGTAAGGCGAATTTCAAGAAAGCAGGAGTTTTCGTCCTGTTCGTTGCTTACGTCGTCATACCACACGAACGCTTTGCGAATTTTCGCTCTGATTTCGGCGTTTTCGGGCGCAAGCACCCAACCGAGATTTTTTCCCGTGCCGTGTCCGCTGAACCAATCGGCGGAGCATACCGCGACTTCCGGGTTTGCTTCGACGTGTTTTATTTTGTTTGAAAGCGCGTGTGTGCTGATGTAAAACGCGCCGTTTTCATAAAGCGCGTCGATTATACGATTGTATATGCGCTTGCCGTCTGTTGTGGCGACTGCGATAAGTGTGTCTTTTGCAAAACGCTCAACCATGATATTCATTGCGGTTTCGTAATTTTTCATTGCGAACCTCCGTTTTTGTACCCCGGAACATTATCGCGCCAAAAATGTTCGGGCTTCCAACCTAAAACTTTTTTGATTTTCGCGTTTGACAGCAACGTTTGACAGCCGTCGATGGGACTGCGAATATCGGTAACTTCCGGAAAACCGTGTTTCATAAGTTCCGCGCTTGTTAAAGTTGTGCAGTTGTCATCTGCGGCGATGTTTAACACCTGTACGCCCAAGCCGTCTTTTTCGATTGCCAAACGGCAAGCGGTTGCAACATCTCGCGCGTCGATGTAGCTCCACAAAATAACCGTGCGCTGATTCGGGTCGTTGCACCAACCCGCAAATTTTTCTTCGTAGATTTCTTTTGTAATTACGTTGCCGATGCGCAGCGCGATAATTTGCATACCGCTTCGACGATTGATTGCCCGCGCGGTTTCTTCTTCAACGATTTTGCCGAGTGCGTAAGAATCTTCGGGAACGCAGGGATGTTCTTCGTCGATGGGTACATATTGCGGCACAAGACGCTTTTTGGAAAAAACCAACCCGTATGCGGATTCGCTTGACGCGGTTACGGCTTTTTTTATTCCGAGCGCGTCGGCCGCTTCGAGCAAATTGTAGGTACTCATTACGTTATTGCGAAAAGTTACCTCGTTGGTTGTGGTGAGGGCGTTCGGAATCGCCGCAAGATGCACAAGCGCATCCGCGCCCCTGAGAATGCCGTAGCATTCGCCCAAGTTTGTAAGGTCTGCGATTCTGTGGTCGGCTACGGGAGCAACGGGGCGTTTTACATCCACGCTTAAAACATCGTAACCGGATTTTACAAAATGCTCTGCCACAGATGGCCCCAACAGTCCGGCTGTTCCTGTGATTACAACTCTTTTCATAATTACCTCCTGTTATTTATTTTTTCAAAACGCGAATCAAGAGTTCAGGATAACGCCTCTGATTCGCGTTTCAAAATACTGCTTGAATATAGCAGTTACTGCCAACATTTACAACGAAACACAGCAATCCGGTTTTGCGCAGCCTCAAACTTCGTCAGAAAATATTGACAGTTGCGATGTAACGGCACATAATCAAAATAATTTATAACGAACCGCGCGAGGAGATTATTTTTTGACAGATGAAATTTACAACGCAGATGATAAATCTGAAATTTGCAATACAATTTTACGAAAGTTGCCCGACTGGTTCGGTGTGGAATCAAGCATTGCGGATTATGTGACGCAGGTAAAAAATTTGCCCTTCGTTGTTGTATTCGACAAAGATAGTCCCGTAGGTTTTGCCGCGTTGAAGCAGCATACAAACTTCGCCGCAGAAATATGCGTGATGGGCGTTTTACCGGAATATCATCGTCGGGGAATCGGAAAAAAGCTCATAAATGCGTGTGAGCATATGTGCCGCGAAAGCAAAACGGAATTTCTCACGGTTAAAACCTTGGCGGAATCGCGGGAAAGCAAAAGCTATGAAAAAACGCGGTTGTTCTAGGTGTTTAGTCCCATGTTATAATGGTGCAAATGAATTGCCAAAGGAGAACAAAAAACTATGGGACAAATATTACACGGATGCGCCAAAACGACAGAGGCAACCCGCAGAGCAATACAAA
>Ga0123355_10006346_pt1 | contig 17500 bp, 11 predicted proteins | sample TergutEmb28metaG_3_FD_89872 | JGI IMG/M metagenome (GOLD analysis project Ga0123355, IMG submission 89872) | Embiratermes neotenicus P1 segment gut microbial communities from Petit-Saut dam, French Guiana - Emb289 P1 | ecosystem: Host-associated > Arthropoda: Insects > Digestive system > Gut ...
CACTTACATTCAGCCTTCCTGCAACCTCTTCAACTGTTATTCTTCTGTTTTCACGAATCAGTTCCAGGGTTCTTTCTTCATTCCTCGTGGTCGTGGCTGTAGCTGGACATCTGGAGTGCTCTGCATCCGTCACACTCGTGCGGCCATTTTCGAACATTTCAATCCACTCATAGACGATTCTACGAGAGAGAACTTTATCCCCATACTGAGCACACATGTGGAGATGAATTTGTGCTCTCGGCACACCTTCTGCCCACAAAAAGCATATGACCCAATGCTGTTTCTCTTTGGTGCAATTTATAAGTTTTGCAGCCATCTTCACCAAAGCGTGACAACTCACATAATAAACTGCAAGGTCAGCCAGCTTGCCTGACTGACAAGGTACATGACACTCTCAGACACGACCAATTACTACTCCTCCCGCCCTCACCGTTTCCTGTGAAAATATAAAAGTGCGGAAACTTTTTGAATTATCCTCGTAATAGTGTTACAAATTAACTCTTTAAAATATCTACTAGTTTTTAATTTCTGTAACCAAATCTGGATAACCTCATCAAAATATAAATTAAATAAAACGGGAGATAGTGGGCATCCTTGTCTCACCCCTTGGGTAATAACTCTAAAATCTTCAGATTTCCATTACCTGCATTAACTCTTATAATGTTTTCCACATATATCTTCGTATTACTGTAATGACATGAGTTGGAATTCCTTTACTTGACAAAATAGTCCATAATTTGTCTCTGTCCACAGAGTCCACGGCTTTTTTAAAAATCAATAAATGCAATATATGTTGGTATGTTAAATTCTCTGTTTTTCAATTATTTGTGAAGCTGAAAATATGCAGTCCATTCAGGATTTACCTTTCCTAAATCAATTCTGCTCTTCTATTAGTAGGGTTTCTGCAATTACTGTTAATCTCTCTGCAATAATTTGTGTATAAATTTTATATCCAGTATTTAATAAGCTAATACCAAGACCATAAGGTAGACCACCAAATGCTGAATTGCAAGTTGCTACGCTCGAAGCCTGCGGCAGGAAATATTGGCCTACCCAGTTTGAGATGCGGCTGAGATGTTGAATGCGTAAGGCCAGGGGCGTGGCAAAAAAAGTTTTTGTAAAGTGCTGTAAGTGTGAAGTGGGACCATGTGTTAAACAAACATGTTTCACCAAGGCACAGTTGCAAGAATATCTGGTGCAACATCCCTAAGAAAAATTTGGGGCTCCAGCTGATATGTAAGTAAATGAAACTGAAATTTTTCCATATTCCACATAATTATTAAGTATAATTATGAACTAAAAATTATTATTGGTTTTTTGAACACACACAGAAATATCTCTGTCTTGTTTCCCAAAAACTGTCATTTAATTCATTATTTAAATCTAGTTTGGTTCCCATAATATTAAATTTTTTTGTAAACCATGTGCTAAAATTTAAATGTCTAGCGACAAAAATGTCATATGCGAAGGTGGACTGTTGCCATTTAAATCCCGATTTGAAAAAGCTAAATATATAATTTATGTGCTCACCTGATCAAATTCTCATTTGGTGTGTGGTTTTTGTAACGGCTCTGTACTGCACTTGGTTTGCTGCCATCTGTTCAGAAAGACAAGGAAAAATTACTACTCTGCAAAGCCTTTATTAAATGAAGGCCATGACTGTCACCAAGACAGATTTTATGCTGTGATTTCCTCATAAAACAGTAAAGAAAGAAAGAAAGACAGGAATTTAGTATACTCACCAGGAAAAACTTCGTAAATGGATAAGCCATACAAGGCAATATAAAACTTTTATGCATATGCAATTTTTCATTTGAAATGGGTGTCACTTTGTCAGTGTGTTACACTTAACACTTCTATAACCCACTCTCAACAGTGTCTTATTTTATCTCAGCAATCCGTTTGTAAGACAATTCACATCCATTTTTTAAAGTCTGATATGCAGCAGTCTTGATGTTCTGATTAATTGGGACCAATAAAATCATCATGAACATCTCTACAACCAATATATTTTCTAGCATTAAAACACTAGTAACTGGAACATTACTTTACCTTGCAAACTTTGTGAACTGATGCACAAAAAATAGTAGCTTTACAGTCAGAACACAACATCTGCTATGTGTTGGGCAATGATACATTACAAGTGGGTGCTGATAGGTCCTTAGCCCGACCAGGAAAGAAACAAGCTACATTGACCAAACTCGGGATTTATTCAACATACTCCCCACGTAGCTCAATACACTTCTTAGCCTGTTGCTCTAACTTTTGCAAGCCAATCAAAAAAACATTCAGAAGGTTGTCCGTCCAACCAGGTCTCCACGGCAGCAATGACCTCCATGTCGGACGAAAAATGGCGACCTTTCAATTGTTTTTTCAGTCCAGGGAACAGGTGGTAGTCCGACAGTGTCAGATCAGGAGAACAGGGTGAGTGATCAAGACACTGGAAGCCCAGGTAGGCCAGTTTCTTGTGGGTTGCAAGTGCCCAGTGAGCCGGGGCATTGTTGTGAAAGAACAAGACCCGCTTGGAGACCTTCATGCGGTGTTTTTCCTTCAAAATGTCCTTCAATTGCACCAGCAGAGATAAGTATACTCCGCATTGATAGTTTGGCCCTTTGGAAGATAATGAATGAGGATGGTGACGTCTTGATCCCAAAAAATCGAGGCGAGAATTTTTCCAGCAGATTTTTGCACTCAGAATTTTTTGGGGCAGGACGAGCCGCTATGCTGCCACTCCATTGATTGTTGCTTTGTCTCTAGGTCATAGTGATATAACCAGGTTTTGTCCATGGTCACCAATCGTGACGGCAAATGATTTGGACCGCGTCAAAAAAATTTCAAAAGTTGCTCAGACGACTGGCACTGTTGATGTTTTTGATCGACTTTCAGGCATTTTGGGACCCACTTGCAGAGAGCTTCCCCATGTCCAAATCTTCATGCATGATGGACCCAACCTGCTCAAGTGAGATGCCCAGTTCCTCAGCTATTCATTTAGCTGAAATCCAGTGGTCTTCCAAGATTCACTCATGAATTTGATCAATAATCTCTGGTGTGGTCACTGTTTGGGTCGTTCAGGATGAGGTGCATCACAGGTGGAAAAATCACCATGTTTAAACTGGGCCACCCAGTTTTTGATGGTGGCGTATGATGTTGCATGTTCCCCTATGTTTCTGTCAGAATGGCGTGAATTTCCTTCGTCGTCTTGCCTTGCACGAAAAAGAACCTGATGACAGCATGTGTGTCCATGTTCTTGAAATTGCGCGCATCGCCTGACATGCTTCATTTCAGCCTCTGTAACAAGAAAAGTCTTGCAATTCGGCGCATGAACAGACCCCTTTCCAATGACACTACCGATTCTGTCCTACGACACTGGGAAGTAGGTCGGGCTAAGGACTTATCAGCACACCCTAGTACATTTGAGTTCACAAACCCAACAGGATGTGTTCTACCAAGTTAGTTTGTTTTGGTAAAGCAAAATCATAATTTTTTAGCATTGCACACTCAAAGGAAACAAAAATCTTGCATCCGTCAGTCTTACGTGGTAAATAAAACACAAAAATTTTGTATTACGGGGGTAAAACATTAGTTCTGTGGCATGTTACATACATTTTAGGTGGAAAATTATTTTAAACAGAAACAGGTAAAAAGGTTCAAATACACATGACAGGTGAGAAGCCACCATACCCTAATGCAAAAACAGAGAGAATGAGACATTTTTACTTAATTATCTATTATTCTGCACATAAACCAGACTTCAATACAGTAACTGCCTGTGTCAGCCATGGTCAAAACTTCTCTGTGACACCCCAGGTCCATTTAAACCATTAAAAACAGGACACAAAGAGAGTCTATTTTCATTTTTATTGGGTATGGTGACTTCTCACCCAGCCTGTACACAAATCATATGGGGAAATTGTTTTGCTTGTCAGTTATATGACGATACTGTTAGTATCCAGCATCACCAGGTAAATGTCAGGAACTGGAAGGATGTGAAAGCAAGTGGTCATGACCTAGTGTTTTCACTATCCTACCAACGGCCTGAAGGGACTAAGAAAATCCACAAGAAGTCCATTAGGATAGCCAGTGTACTGACTAGGTTTCAAACCAGCTACCTCCTGCCTAAAATCTTAAGTGTGTTACCACTATGCCAGCCTGTTCAGTCATGTGGGGAAACTCTTGAGTAAAAGACATACTACAGTTAAGTTTCCCCAGTCCACAACATGAAGGTATATAGTGGGAGCAGACATATGGCTCCACTCATTCTTAACTTAGCAATGGATAGGAGTGCCTGAACTTCAAACCCTGGCCGATTTACCCCTGAGAAAGAACACCAGCACTCACTGAATGGGAGTTTGGGCAGGCCCCTGAGCTGGTCTGGACATTATTGAGAAGAAAAAAATCTCTTGTCCCTATTTGGATTTGAATCCCAGACCATCCAGCTTCTAGCCTAGTCACTATACTGGCTCTGCTACCCCACCTCCCTGGAGAGAACTCTAAAACCAAATTACATTAATGCTTAAGGTGGGAGAATGTCTTATTCAGCGCCGCAGTTTAGCCAATGTGGGAACACCAACATGTCGTCACATCTCTTTCCTCTATTCAGTCCTCCATTTCACCTCACAGCTCTCCTTTCTCTGTCCGGTCACAAATCCAAGCACTGACCCAGACAACAACTGCTTAACCATCAGAGCATATTCAGTCCTCCGTTTTTCTTCACAGCAAGATCACCCTCTATCCAGTCTCTGATTCACAAACCAAATTAGTCTGCAAATATTTCTCTGTTTTACTTCAGAGGAACGCTCTCTCTCTCTCTCTCTCTCTCTCTTCAGTCTCTGCTCCGAGATTCTCAAACCAACCACCACTTCCCATCACAGCAAAGCACGGTCTCGCTCCCTCCTTCTCCGTCTAAATCCGCGAGCAAAACAGCCCTTTTCATGACCCCAGCAAACAGAACCACATACAACAAGCCACGCCCACCAGCTCTGCCAACCAACCAATGGCACAGCAGGCTGACTAGCAGTGACCTGCATAAAAGGGTGAAATTCCTAAGCAGTGATTCATTTAGAAGGCGTAAACTGTCTGTAACACATCAAGAAAGAATCCCAGCAAGGTTACATCAAGACGGAAGGAACAACACCCGGCATTCCACTGCATACAGCAAGCAGCCTTCAGCCAACTGCACCTGTCACTAGCTGCTAAGGTTCACCGTGGCCCTCAGGTCAAGCCCAGCCGCACATCCAGCAGTACATCATAACTCGTGGCTGACCAGATGCCTCTTCTCAACACCGCATCTCTGTTCTGCACCACAGTCATCATCACTGGGGAAAACCCAGTGGCAGACCAGAAATTATATCACGGCCATTAAGCCGCAAACCTTATGACTCCAGAATGTACGACTACCTGAGACTACAAATAAATATTGTTATATATGTGTTATACTGTGAACGATTCTCTGAACAGTCCCACGGTATCCCACACATTTAATACACAAGCAAAGGAAGATACAACAATTTGTGACTACCTGACCAAATTAAGTGAAATCTCACCTCTGCATAGCCTGTGCCTTCTGCCAGCTTCATGAAAAGCAAAATACCCTCGGAAGAATGCTCGTACAATGGCCCATCGGAATACAGCCACAGGATCTGCTCCAACCAATTCTCTCACAAATGCCATACTACTGTTTTTCAAAACACCAACAATATCTTGACGCATTAAATCCAAATTTTTTTCCCTCATCTCTGCAACCTGCCAAACACCAAAATTTGTTATAGTATAACTAAAGAAAATTTTTCTAACGCAAGAGAAAGCTGGATTCGGCACTGCAAACAGGGCAGTGTTATCTGTTGCTAGGGAGCAACAATGTCATCCATTCTGTGGTGAACAGTCCCACAATTAAAAAAAAACCCCAGCATAATACAGATTATTAATGTACACTCTACCAGCAGGAATTTCTTTTAAGTTGCAAATGCTGTATATGTACTGTATTTATGTGCACACACAAGGTGTCCTTTCTTTAACATCCAAAATGTGGTACCTATTTCAACCAAATTTCATTGTGAATATTCAACACATTACAAACTGCCATTACACTTACAGTCACCGCAGCCTCATAATTCACACACTTTTGGTACCATTTATTTTCACCACTGGTATTAATTTGCTTTTTGTGTTGGGCACAGTTACAACTAATAACAGGATGGATGATGCTTCTGTGGCCAGTATGGAATCTCTTCACAATATTAAGACTTTACATGTTACTTAGGTTATATTTATATACCCATGATGACTTAACACCTCACACAAAACTTGTAGAGTGCAAAAAGCAGAATTTTATAGCACAAATAATAAGTCATATTGTTGTAACTGTTACAACAACAATATACACTTTTTCTTTCCTGGTTTATGTAACGACAGTCTTTCAAATGCTTACTTTATAATGGACAGCTTTAGATTTTTCATAATTTGTAAGTGAGAAGCACACACAATGTAAGATACTACTGTACCATTTTCCTGAACAGAACAAAGAAAATTATAAAAATTATTAAAGAACAGTTTATCAGGTATGAATGAGGTGTGCTAAGCACTGAATTCAACAGCCCAGAACACAGAGTCTGAAACTAAATAAAGTGTGAATTTCTCACTAAAACCACATGTGGCAATTACAAGCCCATGTATGGCTCACGTTTCTGGACAGACCCAGGTCTCCTATGGGCTTGTACTTTAATGATACAGCCCCTGTCAGTAAGGTACTGGATGTCCACAGTGCACAGATGTAGTAGCCATTTGCAGCAGTATACTCCAAAATGTAAATAATGTGAATGTTGAGTGTGTTAAATGATCCAATAGACAAGATGATACATCTTCACAGGTCAACAGATTATCAACAAGGATCTTTCTGACATTTATTTCTGCAATTTGATTTCCTCTTTCAGTTCTGCACTCTATGGCATTCCCTTTCCAAAAACAACTACTTTTACTGTAATAGCTGAGAGAAAACATAACAATGACTTCTCTCAGTTCTTGATGCACGACAATATACTTTACAATATTTTTTCTTGTCCAAACAATCAAACTGAGTTAAAGTGAATTAACTACATAAGGTATAAATTTACCTGATACTTGACTTTCCCAGCATAATGCCTGACGATAAACGCTGCTTCTCTCCTTTGAGGAATTTCATAGAAGTTATTTTCTTTATGGACAGAGTTGAATTTCTGGAGCAGAGTTTCATTTGTTGCTCCAGGAAAACTGGAAGTAATGGCAATGTAAGTACAGTTACTGACCGGCAAGAGTGTGGATTAGATTTTAATGAAAATTGAACTTTCTTGACAGATTTTCTAAAAATACTCAAATATCAAATTTCACGAAAATCCATCCAGCTAGAGCCAGGTTGTTTCACGTGAACAGACAGATGTGACAAACCTATTGGTCACTTTTCACAATTTTGCGAATGTGCTTACAAATGTTTCTAACAAAATCTGTAAAGAAAATCAAAACTCATGTTTTATGTTCGATTTGTTTCAAAAAATCATACCATTTATGAGGCAATTGAAAAAATATGGTACAGCCAGACAAGCCACAGACGATAATACAATACAACGCATAAAAGATGCCGGATGACTAAGGCATGAATACATACACACACTCATAATATCTAATACTTATTATTGTTAAGAGAAGTACAAACATTTTTAAGTGGACAACAGTGCAAAGGAAATCACTTGTTGCATTTCCATGGCAACAAAAAACATTTTTATATTGTTGACAACATATGTATGACAACAATAAAAAGGGAACACATTGTTGCAGTTCCATGGCAACAATGGTTAGACAAATGTGCCACAATGTAATGTCATACATACATTCATAGTCAATCATGTAGGAAAGAAAGTATCATCTGAGTTGATACTGAGGGAATTTACTCAAGAAGTACAATAAGAAAGAATCCTGTCCCCCTAATTCCATCCCCATACCTAAATCATTTTTTGAACATGGCAATCATACACAAAATGTTTAATGCCATGTTTTGTCACAAGAAACTTTTTGAATTTGTTTTTTAGCTGCATAGAAATTTTCCCATTCTTCAGATGTAAATGTTGTATGGCCAAGAGTAAAGTTCTTGCACTGGCACTGAAACTCAGAGCACCTGAAAAATATGGTGGTGTCTGTGGGTGTTCAACAAACAATTATGTAAATGAGCGCGTACATTACAACCATAGTAAAGGAAATAATTCATAACTTTCTTTTTTATAAAACAACAAATGCTGTGGTGCAGTTTTTAAGCAGATCGAACACTGCAGCTAATACACTGTAGACAATCCATTACTTCCCATTACAGTAGGGTCTTGTTTTACAACAGGGTTACAATCTTGAATATTTGGTCATAAATGGAATCATGATAAAATGAATACTATTAAATGGATGAAATTGAGATAGGTTTTTGGGCCAAACAAATTAGTCAAATAATTTTATAATTTACAATATTTCTTTACATTATGACATATAATTTTAATTTCATGAATTAGGTATATAGAATATTACACAGATAATTGAAAAAAATTCCATCACATCACTTTTTATTTTGCTGAAGAAGGCCCAGATGACATCAAAAAAGAATGTTACATCAATTGTTTTGATTTTTCCTTCTTTTCTTGTAGGATTTCATAACAAGGGTACAGCATGGCTCTTATGCCCCTTTTTACTGCAGAGCTGCATTCCCAGTCAGGGTCGAAATCACAAAACTTTTCAGCTGCCATATTTATAGTGTAAAAAATATCAGTAAGGTCCTTCATCTGCACCTTTTGTTCCATGATCCTCATCTTCATCTTCCTACCACTGTTCAATCAATTGTTGGGCCAAGTCATAGTTCTTCATTGGGCAGTGGCTGGGAGAGGATTGGATTAATTTGGATCAAAATAGGATTCACTGAAGGCAAGGTACTTCTTGACTAGCCAAGTGACTATCAGTTTCTCATCACAGACACTGCACTATATGCCTATATCATACTTTTCTACATTATCTCTTAAGTAGGACATTTTCAGAAAAAATTTACAGAAAATAAAATGGGTGCTTTTACTTTCTCTACAACTTTTGTCTGAAACAATTCTCATTCTAAAAAGAATTCAATGAGAAATTATCATAACTGTCCACAGGTCTTCATGTAAAGTGCCCATTACTCTTGTCAGATTTTAATCAAACTTGAATTTTCTTGACAAATTTTTTAAAAATTCCCACAATCAAATTTCATGAAAATCCATCCAGTGGGGGCCAATTGTTCCATGCGGACGGACAGATGGACAGACGTGACAAAGCCAACAGTCACTTTTTGCAATTTTGTAAAAGTGCCTAAAATGATTAAAATTTCTGCGCAAAAATAACAAAATTGAATTAGTGTGTTATAATTTTAAAACTGATGAAAACAACTACAAAAAGCCTAAATTACTGATAGGTATCAAATAAAATCACTTCAGCCAATTTTACAGACTACTGCTGATTGACAGTAGTGATGAGGAACACCTGATGACACTTCCTGGGTGGGAGGCTTGGGATTCACTCAGCAGTTATCTTACATGCCTGATTTAATCCACTATGCTCCATTTTAGAATGTACCGTATTTACTCAAATGCAAGACAAAGTTTTTTCCTTAAATTGGGAACTTAAATATGTAGGTCATTTTAAATTCGTGTATGAAGCGCCAAACCAGACCACGTCCAAGCAGATTGCTCTGAAACGGACTATATGGAGCCAAACCAAGGCCTGCATTGCCAAATCATCATGTGATATCTGCATTCTTCAGAGATATTATGCAGCATACAGTGGTAATTCCTTACAGACGTTTTGGTAAAACCTAATGGTTCCACCTTCAAGGGTCAAGAAACCCAAAAGAGAGAACATTACAAGACTGAAGTTAACTGATACAATCTTCTTTTACCAGACTTTGTCCATCACCTAATTTTTTATAGAAGCACCTAACCTGGTTTCCCCTCTAGATTCAGTTATTCTCAATCACCTGGCACCAAAAAAACAGTAATGTGTTAAGATATGTACCTGAGAACAGATCTAGTCCACAGGTAGTAACAGGAAAATGGCTACTGAAATATTACAAATAATCTACAAAGCTCAAAAATGAAACCTAGAACAATCCACAAACTAAAAACCATAAAAACAGCTATGAATTCAGACTGATTAGACCACAGACATGATTAAAAAATTCTGAACACATGTATTTAAATTATTAACACCACCAACACCATCTGTGGAGAAAACTCTGTACTTTTATGGGTTCCAGTAATTTCATAAGCCAAGAAACACAAGTGTGGATCACAATGGCATGGCAGCATTTCCCACCAAAAGTAAATGTGAAGAATTTTAAGAAGAGCTATATTTCCAATGCAGTAGATGAGAATGATGATGGTACATTGTGGAATGAGAGTAAAGAGGATGGGGACATTAAGAAGATGAAGGTACTGACTGTGAAGATGGAGACAGTGACACTGGTTGGGGAAGGCAGATAGAATCTTACTTGCTTTGTGCATTAACTGCATGAAACAGTAAAACATTTTTCTTAGCAGACATCTTATTTCTGGGGGTCATCTTAGATTTGGATAAATACATTTTCCCTTGGCAGACATGTTTTATTTGGGGGGCTCATCTTGCATTCAGGTACACACAGTATACCAAGAAAAGTACTTATCCTACACTGACCTTTGCCAATCTTGCCAGCTTAAAACAAAATAATAGTAAATTAAAATTTCTTAACATAGTAAGCAGCCTCTAGTAAGCCTGGCCCTGCCTGAACTGTTGACTAACTCTCTTCCACATGTAGGATGACAGACAATCTACACAGGCCCTCAGTTATGTATGACCAAAAAAAAAAAAGTATTTGTTAAAAATGATAAAACAAATTATAATCTTAACTGAACACTGATACACACTCAAAGGCACAACCAACTGGAAATGGTTTAAATAAGACTGGTACCATCACAAAGAAAACAGAGTTACACTTAATCAAATGCCCACATAGTTGGGAGCATATGTGGTATCTTCTTTAAGACTATTTTTACATTTTTGCAGAACCTACTTTGCACAGAAGGAAAGAAATCATGTAACTGTACAATGACCTTATCTGATGGTTTACACTCAAAGAACTTAGTGATAATTATCCTGTGTAACTCTCACAAAGCTCCAACAAAAGTTGTGCATTTCAAGTGATTGTGGGTTTTCATGGCAGGCATTATTCAAATGATGGTCTTCTAGATTTCACACCATACACAATAATCTGCTGTCCTGACATGCACCCATTTGAACCAAATTCAATTACCCTGAACACAGGCAGCTCATCTTCCTCCAGAAATCATAACGTGGTGCAAGCACCCAGAAGACGTCACCAGATTTACTTTTATCATTATTTAGTCAGAAACCTAATTCTTGGGTGTTTTGTCTAATTTGTTAAGTTCAAACTTAATTTCAGTACACTCACTTGCACTGGTCATCCAACATACATAGCAGGCCACTGGGTTTGCCTTCTATCAGCTGGAGGCATGCCGTATTGTCCAAGAAAGCAATGTCTTTCCACCGGATGCCTTCCTTACGATATTCTTCTTGTTCATACTTGAAAACATGCTGATTGAAATAATACTGCAGATGCTCATTAGCATAGTTGATACAAAACTGTTCAAAGCTGAAAAGGGTAGAGAACTGTAATTTAAAATAAGATTCTTGCATCACACTGAGGCAATTAAGTCATTAACCCCTCAAAAAGTTACAGAAGAAAGTTAATGGAGTCTGTAAATACAGGAACACATACACAAATTTTAATAGCATTCTAATATATGACACATTTTCAATTTTTTTCACTAACAAGTATGACAATGACAATGCTTCAAGCACGTACACCTTGTAAATGGAAAAATCTTGGATCCACAACAGAACCAGTGTAAAAAGTATTATGTAATTATTACATATAAGTTCTACCTCCCCTCTAATTTTCTTGATGTACAGAGCGCTACAAAAGTTGTAAATTACAGTAATACATAGTGTAAAACAACATGAGTTTATGTTCATGTTACCACAACAAAGACTCAACCCCTATTCTGAAAGATATCAGTAACAGTAACACAACGCACCCTACGAATTGAACCACAGGAGATGGTCGTTCCTTGGTTCGGGACCCTATTTACTCTTATTAGCACATTCAGAGTGAAGGAAGAAGGTGGGAAATAAAACCATACACACACACATATAACACACACAATGTATCTATTCTAATGGTACTTACAACACTTCCTAAGCTGGGATCCCATGCACAATGTATTAGGTATTAACACGCAATCTACACAAGTAATATAATGAAATGCTACCAACTCCGCCAATTCTTAATATCAATATTCTTCTCGGTTTTTTGTGGGAGGAAATGAATGGGGTTCCAGTTTCTTGCAACCTTCAGCAACAGCAAGTTGCAGTTCTGCAGCCTTACACCAGTCGTATGGCACAAGTTGCAAGTTGTTGCCCAGTAATACTGCTTCCAAATTCAAATCTCCAATCTTCCAGCAACACTGTCACTCCAGGCCACCCACATGCACTCGTACCACCTTTCGTACCACTCAGGACGCTGTGATCCTTGCACGAAGCCCTAAATATCACACACTGTGCCACCTCTTTGCCTTATTTTTCCAGACTGTTTTGCGTGGTGACGCGATCATTCCTTTGTTCTTAGTTATGTCTCATATTGCACGTTCCCCCACTCTGGCAGAGGTTACAAACAACTACTGCAGACCTTGAAAAACTGAGCTGTGAGTATGGTTCAGTATATTACTAACAGCAAGATACCAGACACCTTTAAATACCCACAGCAATCTCTTGCAAGCATTCTTTTAACTGCAATTAACACTCACAAACACAGAGGTGGCAAGACTTGAAGATTCTTTAGTGATTACCACAGCATACATGAGCACTCTTCTGGAACTATATTTTACAATTTATTCATATATATACGTATTTCAAATTTTTAATTTTATACAGCACATGTTGTTGTAAGAGATTTTAAATGGTAGTAATGTGTATACTGTAGGTGTTTCTTTGATGAAAGCACAATCCATGAAAACTGCTCAAACAAAGTGTGTCAGCTACATGAATGGGAGAGTCTAAGAAACATGTATGTGTGGCACTGATCGTGTACATGCTGTTAGTACTGCTTATCAGGTATACGTTCAAATACGTATACCATTCAGTTAAGTTTAAATTACCTGTTGCATAAGCCAAAATCCTCAAAACCAAAAATATCAAGAACTCCTATTGAATTTCCCTGATGGTCTCGAAGTGTATCCTTCTTGTAGAGAAGGGCATGGTTCACTTGTAGAACAATCCAATCAAACAGAGCTCCATACAGACACTTTGCCATTGCATCACGAGCAGCTATAGCCTACAGAACATGAAATTTGTTTCAAAGGAAGTCACGTTAAATTCTGTCTGCAAAGTACGGTAGATGAAATGTGTAACTGTTCAAACTCCTGAAATTCAGGTACAAACTTTCAGTGAACATTTGCCTAGGAAAATACAAGTGCAGGGTGAACACATGACATGTCAACAATTTTAATGAAATACTGTTCAAGTAGAAGCACAGAAATGAAAACTGAACTAACTGGTAGGTTACATGATCAAGTTTTTGTGACAAACACTTCAACGGTTCACAGATGTTCAATAAGGACATAGTGAGTAGCCTGATAAATGGGACCTGTGGTTTTACACACCATTTGCACTTGAAGGTCATGTACAGAAAATGTTACAAAATGCATATGAATTTTGTACCAGCAACACATGTTACTTTAGCCGTTAATGTCCCTGCTTAATATAAACCATCCACCGAACACAAAAAATGTAAGTTTGTTATTTTATTTTTGTCTAGGAAGAACCTGTGATTCAATATTTTTCCACTATTCTGCGGCCTGTTCTTGTAGGTGGCACTGTTGATAGCCAACCTGTCTTCCACCACAAAGTTAATTACTTTGCATACTTAGTAAGCCAATTAAAATATGCTCTGTATATTATTCACGTCTCATACACAGAACGGTCAAAACAGACACACAATAAATCATTTGAAAATGTGTCAAATCTTAAACATTTTGGAATGACACCAACAATTCAAAACTGTATGCATGAAGAAATTAAAGACACACTAAATTCAGAGAATGCTTGCTACCAATTAATCCAATGTGGCCTTCACATTTTCTATCAAATTTTGCTTGTTCTGTTACACGGGTGTGAAACTTGGTCTCTTAACATTATGGCAAGGATGCAGGTGAAACTGAAATATGTTTGAGAAAAGGGAGCTGGGGAAACATATTTTGGGCTAAGAGGGAAGAAGTATTAGGAGAGTGGAAGAATACTGTGTTATGTGCAGCCTAACCACTTGTACTCTAGGCCAAATACTATGAGGGTAACCAAACAGAGGATGAACTAGACAGTACATGTGACACATAAGGAAAATGTATACAGGGTTTTGATGGTGGGGAAACTGGAAGGAACCAGTCCACTTGGAGAGCCTAGGCAAAGGTGAGAGGACAATAATACAATTGGTCTTAAAAACAGAAAAGAAAGGCACAAACTGGATTAATCTGGCTCATAACAGAGACAAGTGGTGAGCTACTGTAAAAATAGCAATGAAACTTGGGTTACATGAAATATGGGGAACTTCTTGAGCAGATGATAAACTATTAGCTTCTCAAGAAGGACCGCACTAAACAGAGTCTAACAGTTTCCTACTGATATGTACACTCAGTCAAACAAAAATCCACCGTCCTGAAATTTTCTAAGTCCCGAACTGGAAGTGATGTGCAGTTCAGTTACCACCATAATTCGAGTCATTTAACTTTCCCCATATTTGCGCATTCGTGGTGTTTCTCTGTCTTCCATACATTACAATCAATCACACCGCATATATATTAACTGACGACAACAATACATTTGCTTAATTTGAAATTAAAACATTAACTAAATTTCATTAACTTTCCCAGGCATGAGGCTAGCTAGCTGTGCTGCTGGGGATGGATGTGACGACTGGACCGTTTCATTCTTACAGTCAGCAGGCATAGTCCAGGCAGCTGAACGCGTCCCAGCAGTAGCCTTCAGAAACAAACTATGTAGGACGGATTTTTGTTCGACTGAGTGTACAACTGATTAATACAAAGTGTAAAATTTGAACTGCTAAGAAGTAATCTGAAATTAAACAGTAAATGTGTAACTTATTCTGCATCATACTGTTCTGAGCCAATACAAATGGCACTCAAAAAAAATTGTTACAGCTTAAATTACTCACTTCAGGCAGCCTGTAGTTTATCACTAGTGTCTCTCCAGATGCTCTGGCCCGCTTTGCTGTTAGCGCTTGAAGAAGTGTCTCCTGCTTGACTCGTAGCAATTCAGAGATGAGAAGGACTATCTCAGCATTTCGTACTCCTACTGCCTCATCATGGTGATATGCAGACTTGCGAGGTTGAAAATCCACATTTCCCAGAAGCAAAACAGCTGACAAAACAGCAAACAGTCGCCGCTGTTTCTCTGGAGTGAAACCAACCATTTCCATTGACTGCTTCAGTCGAGAGAACTCATAGTTTTCATCCACATTGTCCAAGACGTAGCAACCACTCTACAAAACATACATTTACATTATTAGGATATGCAACAAAAAATTATCTCCATGACAATACCTCCACCTTGCTGAAGGCATATTTTTGCCTGCTGACAGGGCATCAGTGAACGCAAAACCTATGCTGGTGATAGCATAGCTGCTGGTAATGTCACCCATGCTAGTCAGATTCTTACTAAGTTTTCAGACAAAGAGAAGTAAGCCAGTCCTCCAGATCAGAGGTGACTCCATGACCAATCTCCATAAAAATAAACATACTGAGAATCCTCAAACTATGTTACCTGAACAAAACCAACACAGAGGACATAGCAAACAGAAGGACATAAATAAACCACTTCTAGCAATGAAAGAGCTTTAACAAAGCAGCCTATGATAGCAGCAGCAGAAGACAACCCCCGGGGATGAAAATTAGAACCAATGAGGTGCACAGTCAAGGCAGTCGAGGCCTGAACTGGGCCATAATACCAGAGAAAAAGGAAAAAATAACTGGCACAATAACAAATTTACGTATCAGTCTAACTATCTTGGCACTATTCAAGTTTGTGACACACCTTGTTAAGATAGTTGTAGTCTTCAATCTGCTGAAGATGCAGCAAGTGTTTCTCCACTTCAGATGCTCCTGCCAGCAAGTAGTAAAATACATGGTAGTTTCGTTCATTACGTCCCTGCGAGCATATGCGTGATTTCTCGAGAAGGTATTTCTGAACCACAGCACTGTCAACATGCACAAAAAAAACTGCATTAAAATAATTTAAATCACTATTTAAAATTCCTCTTCCTCGCACTGTCACAACAAATGTTCATTTCATAGCTTCTGATTATGTTTCATCATTTGACTGCCAGTCCCATTTTCAGTTAGTCCAATTCTGTCAAATTTATAGATAATGTCCTTGTACAAGCTATCAAGGTACACAGGGGAAGGTGAGGTATAACTCTACCCATTCTTAACCTCAGCACTACATGTAGGTGAGGTGGCCAGCCTCATGGTCCAGCTGCTTTAACACTGGCACCCACTGAACAGGAGCTTTGGAAAAAAAATCTCACCCTTGCTGGAAATTAAGCCCTTGGCCATCCAGCCCATAGCCAAGTAACTATACTGACTGTAATATCCCAGTTCCTATCTTGTATGATTCACACTTCATTCATGGTTTCAAATAACAGTGTCCAGTGTCATGTCAGATAAAAAGTACATGACCCCTACACAGAATGTGTTCAAACTAACAAAATTCTCTGCAAACTTACCCATGAACCATGCCATTCTCTTTGTAGTTCACCTGAATGAACTTCCCAAACCTACTGGAATTATTGTTATGTGCAGTTTTCGCATTTCCAAAAGCCTGGAAAACAAACCACATAAACACATATACACATCAAATATAATCCTTTCCACAACATAGCCCATATTACAAATTAAGATCTGATAAACCAAGCCAAGTTGGCCAATTAACATGGAGAAAACATACACTCAAATTTATGTTAATTTTTAATTTTTGTTCAACTGACTCTGTAATATGTCTAATGTACATAACTAACATCAGAGTAAATTTCGTAGTTCTATTTAGCCATTTGGTGCCAGAATTAAATGCCTGTATTGCTCTGCAAACCAGAATTTAAATGGGGGCTGCATAACAGAGCTGCCAATAAAATTACATATTGTTCAACATTTTCAGCACCACACTGCATGTTATATATATAAATATATATACAGGGTGTCCCAGGAGGAATGTGCCAGACTTCGGAAGTGTGTTCCTTATGTTAAACTATACCGATATAACCCAAAACACCTATGTCCAAAGTTGAACGGTTACGGAGATAATGGCCAGAGAAAAGTGTGGGCTTCATTGGTGTCGACGTACTGTACGC
>Ga0123355_10006347_pt1 | contig 17500 bp, 16 predicted proteins | sample TergutEmb28metaG_3_FD_89872 | JGI IMG/M metagenome (GOLD analysis project Ga0123355, IMG submission 89872) | Embiratermes neotenicus P1 segment gut microbial communities from Petit-Saut dam, French Guiana - Emb289 P1 | ecosystem: Host-associated > Arthropoda: Insects > Digestive system > Gut ...
AGGTTGTGTGTTTTTGCCGGACGCGCCACACTTTGCACAAAAACTACCATCCCCGGGTATTTGACTTCCGCATTTAGTACAAAACATTAGATCACTCCTTCTAAAATTTTTCTATACTATATTGACTATATACTAAATTACGCAATAAAATTTTGTTTGTCTGTCTCGTAATTTGTTATTTGCAATTAAGAATTGTAGCGAATTGCAACATAAATGCTACAAATAGATTTGTGGTGTAGTCAAGAGTAGGGTAGAGATAATGGAGTGTGGCATTTCGATGCACTTTCGAAATACCACTTTTAACCTCTATTTTCGCACTTTTGATATCTTAGAATTTCATTGCAATTTGCTACACTCTTATCTTGTAAAAAACCTCCTAAGGTGCTGCGATAAAACATCGCAGCACCTATATTTGAGTTTATTAAAATTAATATAGATATTATTGTAATATTTTTTAAAAATGAAGGTAGTCTTAATAAAAGATATATAGTTTCGAGTTCATTTTAAGTGGGGTTGGATTGGTATATCAAAAAAGAAAAGAGGCTGTTCATTGAAAATAATATTGTGCTTTTTGCCAATGCCTTTATATATAGGCAAATTTGAACCACTAGAAATTCCTCCTATGGTACTCTATCTTCTTCACGCAGTGCTAAAAAATAAAGGATATGAAATTACCGTGGTAGATCCATATGAGTTTATAGAATTTGAAAACAAAAAAAGTGAAGAGGAATTAATAACGGCATGTTACGAGTATTTAAAGTCAAAAATTTCATATGATGACATTGTTTGCTTTTCGGCAAATAGCTTCAATTGGGGAATTTCTAAAGAAATTGCAAATAGAATATCAAAAAATAATCAAATGCAAAAAATAATATTTGGAGGATTACATCCTACAATATTTGATGAGCATATATTAAAGGCAACAAGTGCTTCGCTTGTAGTAAGAGGGGAAGGTGAAAAAAAATTACCTGAAGTCATTGATGCTATAGTTAACAAAAAACCACTTTCGGAAATTAAAAGTATTACATATAGAAGCGGTGATAAGATCGTTAGAAATCCTGACGAGGCATATTTAACAGTGGAAGAACTAGAAGAAAGCCCTTTGCCAGATTTTTCTGTAATTCCTATAGAAGCAAAATATAAGTACATGCCTATTGAAGCTTCAAGAGGATGTAAGTTTAGTTGTGCATTTTGTTCAATAACTCATCGATCTGTATGGAGGGGAGTAAGTGTAGACTCACTCGAACATCGAGTTTGTGACATCATGAAATATAAACATATGTTTACTCAGAAAACAGACATAGTTTTTATGGATGACTGTTTTACAGCCGATACAGAGAGAGCCAAAGAAATTATTTTTAGAATAAAGGATCACCTTGTTAATTCAAAAATTTGCATTGAGGTAAGGGCTGCGGATGTTCTTAAAGGTGATTTGTTCAATAGTATTGATTGCAATGTTGTAAAATGGATGCAGGTTGGGGTCGAATGTGGCTACAATGAAGGCTTAAAAAAGATAAAAAAAGGGTTAACAGTTGAATTATTATATGCCGCTTTAGATAAGCTTGTTGAAAATGGATTTAAGAAAAAAATGTTCGTGTCATTTATTATTGGATTTCCGTGGGAGGGCTTTGAGGAAATTAATAAAACACTTGATACAATTGAAGATATTGCAGTTAAATTTGGCATAGCGTGTAATGCTAACTGGTTGTGGCTACTGCCATCTGAATTATGGTCTGAAAAGGAGAGTTATGGGATTACAATTAACGAATTCATATTCGATGACGTATATTGGGTCACAAAAGAAAGTAATTTCTGTAGAAGCCATCCCTTAGTTTCTGAAGATATGATTATTCAGGCACATGAAAGAGTTTGGAAGATGACAGAGCGTGGACTACCAGTAAATTTAAATGGGCCATTTTTTATGAGCAAAAAATTATTGCCATTTAGAAAGCAAAATCTAGTTGTTAAACTAGGTTCAGAAGTAGAGAAACCTAAATGGCATAGAAAGGCTATAGAAGATTAAAGCCGTCAATTTTCTGTTTTGTTTTCAATGTGTTTAACTTGGGGGTATTAAATGGCACAAAAGCCAGAAAGGAAAGTTTTATGAGATATACTTCAATAGGTTACCAGTTAACAGATAAATGTAACGCAGCATGTAAAGGATGTTGTGAATCAGCTAATCCGCAGCTAAATGGCAAGTTAGATATTGGGCTAATCCTAAAAAGTATTGATTCTATCAAGGACATAGAAGATATTAAAAATATAGGTTTAACAGGTGGAGAACCATTTTTATATGTCGAGGATGTTTTGACTGTTGCAGAAGCGTGTAAAAAAATAAATCGTAATTTTGTAGTTACTACAAATGCATTTTGGGGTGAGTCCTATGAATATGCTTTCGGAGTATTATCTCAACTGAAGAAAAACAACTTGTCATCTATTGTTGTAAGCGTAGATTCATTTCATTCTGAATATATATCTGTTGAGAGTGTGAAAAATGTTTTGAACGCATGTATGGAATTGGGGATAGTAAGACAAATTCAAGCTACCTCTACTAAGTCTAGTTTATCACAAACAGACGAAATTTTAGCAAAATTAGGACAAGGAAAAATGGACTCGGTAGTTGTAAATTCATCGTTACTTCCTGTTGGCAGAGCAAAAGAAAATATAAATCCAGAAGATTTTTTTACACGTAAACTGCTAAAAGCCGCTCTTTGTCATTATCAAAATGGATTTTTTATAGCAGTTGATGGTAAAGCTGTACCGTGTTGCTCTCCTAGTTGCTTCGGAATTCCGTTTAACTTTGGAAATATATACAATAATTCTATAAAAGAAATACTGGAAAATATGTATGAAAACAAACTTATGCGCACAATTATCAGTGAAGGTTTTTCAAATCTATTGAAGATAGCAAAAGAAAAATGGGAATATATTGAGTCAAACGAATATGTTAATGTGTGCCATTTATGTCACGATCTGCTTTGTGATAGTGAAAGATATAACTATCTGCAAAAAACAGCTGAGACCTTGGTAAAAGTAAAAGAAAACATAAGGTCTTGGGCAAAATGACGCACATTTATATACAGACCTAAAATTAATTATGCAAAAGGAGACAAAGTTATGTTATCAAAAGAAAGAGCAGACATCATTTGCAGTATTTTAACGGAAGATTTAGATCGTGCAAAAGAACTCTCAACATTAGAGACAAAAAAAGCTGTAGAAGAATTTAATAAACTACGGCCTGGTCATAATTTTACGTTAGACGAGCTTGTGGAGTATTCAAAGTCCACACAAGAGTTGGACTTTGACGAACTTGACCAAGTAGCTGGAGGCGCAACATTCCCTGGTGTTGTTGGTGTTGTCCCGGGACCCGCAATGGTTATGCCTGGGCCGGGAATTGTAGTAATTGTAGGTCCATTTTAAGTGACAAACTCAATAAATAATCACACTTATTACTTAGTTGACGTATTATGAGTTTAGTTTATAGGAACGCAAACCTTGTCCTCTATTACTCAATATACAAGTCTAAAATTTATTATAATATAAAATAAGGAGAGAGTATAATGTTATCAGAAAAAAGAGCAGACATAATTACCAGTGTTTTAACAGAAAATTTAGATCGTGCAAAAGAATTATCAACACTTGAACCAGAAAAAGCTGTTGAGGAAATTAACAAACTACGACCCGGTTACAACTTTACTTTAGACGAGCTTGTGGAATATTCGAGGGCAGCGCAAGAGTTGAGTCCTGAAGAGCTTGACCAAGTAGCAGGAGGAGGAGTAAAAATTGTTGTAGTTGGAGGCGTGGTTGTAGTTGGAGCTGGAGCTGTAGCTGTGGCTGTAGTTGGAGCTTGATTATTAAGAACTCAACAAATAGCCGTCTTAATACCTTATAGTTGTATAATGAATTTAGTTTTATAAGAACGTAGACTTAATCCTCCGTTACTCAATATATATGGGTCTGGTATATTAATGGAGGATTAATACTTCAAATGCGAACTATTAACTTTCGAAAATAATATTTTGTGATTCCCTGTAAGGATTGGTATTGGGGCAAAATAAAATGTTTAAAAAAGGTTTGGTTTTATGCTATATACTTCCGTTGGTTATCAGTTGACAGATAGTTGCAATGCAAAATGTAAAATATGTTGTACATCAAGCCCACTACAAGACGGTAGGAGATTGGATATAGAATTAATACTAAATAGTATTGATTCTACCAAAGACATAAAAAGCATTAATACAATTGGGATAACAGGTGGTGAGCCATTTTTGTATATTGATGACGTGCTTGCTATTTCTGAAGCGAGTAGTAAAATAGGTCACCGTATTTCAGTCACTACAAATGCTTTTTGGTGTGAATCATATGACATTACACTCAAAGTGTTATCTCAACTAAAAAAGAACAATTTGACTTATTGCATTATAAGCACTGATGCATTTCATGAAGAGTATGTCCCCATTAAATATATAAAAACTCTTGTGAGAGCATGTAAAAATGTAGGTATTAATCCACAAATACAAAGCATATCCACAAGATCAAATTTAGCTCATACAGATAGAATCATCAGTGAATTAGGCTCAGATAAGATAAATTTAGCGGTGTTTTATGGATCTTTACTCCCTGTAGGTATGGCCAAGGAAGCTGTAGCTTCCGAAGATCTTTTTACTTGCAAATTGAGCCATATAGTGTGTCCTTTTAAAAATACTCTGCTTATAACCTCTGATGGTCGCGCTATGCCCTGTTGTTCTCCTAGCAGTTTTGATATCCCTTTTGATTTTGGAAACATACACACTGATTCAATATCCATCATATTACAGAGAATTTATAAATGTAAGTTAATGTGTACGATTAAAGGCGAAGGATTTCTTAATCTTCTGAAAATAGCGAAAGAGGAGAGGGGTTACCTTGAGTTAGATGGGTATGTTAATGTATGTCATTTATGTCACGATTTATTGAATAATCCCGAACAATACAAATACCTTCAAAAAAAAGCGGAGATTTTGGCTGATATCCAAGATGGTTTAAGAAGCTGGACTAAGTCTTGACATACATTCATATAATACAGGCCTATAAAAAATAAAATCCTCATTTGCTAGGTGGTGCTACGATTGATATAATTTCATCACTAAAATGTGTCGTGTGCAAAGGTGATGAGCTTGAGGATGGATTACATTTACGATTCTCAGCGCAAAACGTCTTGGAGTAACGCAGAAGAGCGAACACCTGTACAAGAGTTTATTCACCGACACTATCAAGAAACAGGAGAGTCAGAATTCATAAATTCATACGTCCCCAACACATGTCAATCATCTTGAAAAAGTTGAGATTATGATAAATTTGGTTTTTGAAAATCCTAAAACTCTTCGGTTTCGTGATTTTTATGTCGCAAAGTCAACAAGCATAGCACCACCATGCAAATGAGGATTTTAAAAATTATATTAAGGAGAGATTATCATGATAGAGCAGGACAAATCAAACATACTAACTAATTTTTTGATGGAAGATGTGGAACGTGCAAAGAAAATAACAACACTTTCCGCTGAAGAAGCTTTGAAAGAGATTAACAATCACTGTGAGTGCAATTTCACTTTAGATGAACTTGTTGCATATTCTAAAATTCAAGCTAAAGCTAAATTTGACGATGAATTGGGGCATGAAGAGCTTGACCAAGTAGCAGGAGGGGGCGTATTTGTTGCAGGCTATGTAGTTATAGTGGGTGCCTCTGCGATTTTTCAGTAGCAGTATAAATATATAAAAATCTAGTTTTCTAGTATCATATAGCGATTTTACTTAGCGTTAGTTGAAAGTTAGATGGAAAATCGGCGAATTTAAGCCGTTTTTCAGTGAAATTTTGAGACAACAAAAAGTTAAAATGCTATAAATTCTATCTTTCGTTAAGCAGATATTTGGGTCTGGTATTTTGTTTAACGAAAGTTTTTTGCATTTGGCATTGTTGCGCCGTTAACATTAAGCCAGAAGAGAAATTTTTGAATTTATGCAAATAAATTTACTACTATTTTAGAAATTTGATTATATCTCAGCTTCTTTCACATATATTGTAATATGGCAAGAATATATATGTAAAAACAATCTCAGGAAAGGAAATCAATCAATGATAAAAACTAAACCTAGATTCAAAAAAATCGTAGCTCTTGCTATCTTCTTAGTAATTATTCTAAACAATGCTGTATTTGTACTAGCTAACTCCCCTTTAGAGACTTTACAACAGCGTAGCATAGATGGTGTTATCTATGTACCAATGCGTTTGACAGCTTATGCTCATAATGCAACAATAGAATGGGACAGTTTGAATCATGCTGTTATCTTAACTATGGCAAATGGTAAGATATCAGTAATTAGTATTGAAACTGCTGGTGGCTTTATTGAAGATGGAATTTCATGGATAACCTTTGAATATGCTGTTAATTTATTTGGTATAAGCTACGAAATGGATATTGAGATAAACTATGTCATAAACAATGAGATAGACGTTGAGATAACCCACGAGACTGATGTTCTGTTTCATGTTGAAGAAGTCATTGTTGGCAAAAATGCACAATGGGCTTTAGACGCTACCCTTACTGTACCTGTAGAAGCTAGTTTGCAAAATCCAGTTCCAGGGGTTGTTCTTGTCCATGGCTCCGGCCCACATGATAGAAATCAAGAAATAGTACCTGGTCATGCAAATTTCTACGAAATAGCTTCGCATCTCTCTTCAAACGGAATTGCTGTACTGCGCTACGACAAACGTACATTTACTCATGGTATGGCAATGGTGGAAGAACTAGGTATCACTGCTATTACAGTTTGGGAGGAAACAATAGAAGATGCGATACTTGCAGCAGAAATTTTGCGTACAGACACTCGTATTAGTGAAGTATTTATGATTGGACATAGCTTAGGAGGGATAATGGCTCCTCGCATTCATGCCCACGGTGGAAATTTCGATGGACTAATTTTTAAAGCAGGCTCTCCACGTTTTTTGTTAGAGATTAGCTTAGATCAGAATGTACTTTTGATTGAGGCAATGGATGAGGGGCCAGAGAGAGATGCCACAGTTGCACAGATGGAAGCCTTCGCCCAAGAAATTTATGCATTATCAGATATGTCGCGAGAAGAAGTACAAGATGTTGAACTTGCAGGAGCTGGGGGGTACTACTGGTGGGATTTGCTTCATAACCCAGTATCAAATTATATTATAAGCATAACAAATATACCAGTATTAGTAATGCAAGGTGAAAATGATTTCCAGGTGACTGTAGATGAAGATTTTTATGCGTTGCAACAGCTTCTAGTTGACCATAACAATGTGACATTTATCCTATATCCAGGGCTAAATCATTTTTTTATGCCGACTACAGCTACCAACATATTGGAGGCCATTTCAGAACTTACAATTCCAAGCACTATCTACCATCAAGTTTTACAAGATATTGTAGATTGGATACACTCCAATTCAGCGTTAGAATATAGAGTTGATGTAACTTAACTTAACACAAGTTTACAGCTAAAACTACGCAATCTATGGTTGACTTTATTGAATAATTTAGGAGGAATATAGAATGGAATTATGGCAAATTATAATCATAATCTTAATAATCCCACTCTCAATGATTGTATTCGGTTTTTACATGAAAAGAGGTGGGCCAAAAAAAATAAATTGGTGGATTGGCTATAGAACGCGAATGTCTAAGAAAAACAAAGATACCTGGACATTTGCTCATGTATATTGTGGAAAAATATGGTTTTTATTTGGTTTTGTTTTGAGCATTCTCTCTATCGGAGCTGTGATTCTTTTTGAATATGAATCATCGCTAATCTGGATTGCATTAGCGCAACTGCTTGTTTTAATGATCCCCCTCATACTTACCGAAATTGCACTAAGAAAAAAGTTTGATAAAAATGGTGAACCCAGAGACAATAACTAGGCTTTTCATTTCAAAACGTGTTATTTGCAATTAAGAATTGTAGCGAGTTGCAACGTAAATGCTACAAATAGATTTTGTAGTGTAGTCAAGGGTAGGGTGGAGATAATGGAGTGTGGCATTTCGATGCACTTTCGAAATACCCCTCTTAATCTTTATTTTCGTACTTTTGGTATCTCATAATTTCATTGCAATTTGCTACACTCTTATCTTGCAAAAAATACACTACCTAGTGACAAAACATTATTTATCATAGATTCTTTATAACTGTCAGTTGACAATTGGTTTGCAGGGTTAGATAATATGTTTAAAGCCTATCCTCTCGGATAGGCTTGGTTGTTTCCATTGATATTTAGATAATCTAATTTTCTCTTTCACGTACTATAAAGTGTATGGGGGTACCCGCAAAGCCAAAAGCATCTCTAAGCTTATTTTCTAAAAAACGTTTATAGGAAAAATGCATTAGTTTGCTGTCATTTACAAATAATATAAAAGTAGGCGGTTTTACAGATACTTGAGTAGCGTAGTATATTCTGAGGGCTTTGCCCTTGTCTGTAGGTGGCTGATGGATAGCCGTTGCTTCGATGATAACATCATTAAGAATACCTGTGCTGATGCGCATAGCGTTATTTTGATACACCGTATGGATTAAGCTAAACAACTTATTAACCCGCTGGCCTGTTAGGGCAGAAATAAAAAGTTTGGGAGCATAGGGCATATAAGCTAGTTCTTTATCTATGGTATCAGAAAAAGTTTTCATTGTACGAGTATCTTTTTCGATTTTATCCCATTTATTAACTGCTATTATTGCCGCCTTGCCGCGTTCGTGGGCAATACCGGCAATTTTTGTGTCCTGCTCTGTTATACCTTCTTCGGCATCTATCAAAAGTACGCACACATCTGCCCGCTCTACTGCGGATACTGCTCTTACAATAGAATATTTTTCAATATTTTCTTTGATCTTGCTTTTTCTGCGTATCCCGGCTGTGTCCATAAATACGTAATTTCTATTTTGATGTTCATGATAGGTATCAACAACATCGCGGGTAGTGCCCGGCGTGTCACTTACTATCACCCGTTCTTCTCCTAAAATGCGATTGATTAAAGAAGATTTGCCTACGTTTGGCTTACCCACTATTGCTACTTTTATAATTTCTTCTTCCAAATCTTCTTCTATCGACTTGGGGAAAAGAGCTATAACTTCGTCTAATAGGTCGCCAAGCCCCAGGGCTTGCCCCGCAGATATGGGAATTGGATCGCCAAGCCCCAGGCTGTAAAATTCGTAGATATTATTTTCTTGTGAAGCAGGGGCATCTATTTTATTGACCACCAGCAAAACCCGTTTTTGAACCTTTCGCAGCATATTAGCAACGGTATAATCCGCTTCTAAAACCCCGGCGCGCCCGTCTACAATAAAAAGGATAACGTCCGCAGTATCCATAGCAATTTCTGCCTGATTTAAGACTTGTTTTGCTAAAAACATATCGCTTTCCGGATCCAATCCTCCTGTATCTACAAGGGTAAAATGACGGTTAAGCCATTCTGCATCAGCATATAGTCGGTCACGGGTAATACCGGGCTTATCTTCTACTATGGCCAGACGACTTCCTGCAATTTTATTGAATAATGTAGATTTACCTACATTTGGGCGTCCTACTACGGCAACAATGGGTTTTGACATGGTGATCCTCTTTTCATATAAAGCTGTATTCTGTACTTATTACTTACGTATTATTATAGCTTATACGTAAAGGATCCGGCAAACATCATATTTTTTAGCGTAAATCTACTCGGTTTTTTAATAAATGAAGAGTTGCAAATACAGCCACAAATGCAAAACCAAGAAATGTAATATAGTAGACAAAACTACTATGCCACATCATAAAAGTTCCTATAAAACTTCTTGTCATTCCTAAAAATAATACATCCAAAAAAGTAGCAACTCTAACAGTAAGTATTAGATAAAGGATGGCTACAACTCCTGCTACAAAACCATGCACGTGCCAACGTCCAATAACAGAGTTTGCTAAGGTTATTCCAAAAAATATAATTGCAATTAGTAAAAAAGCAATCACATTCATGGCAAAAATACCTTCAAAAAAATTACTAATACTACCACCGTGCCAAGCAAAGCTATTTCTAGCGTGATTCCACGAGACGGTACCAATTGCAAAAATAAGAATCATACAAGAAGCAACTATCATCATGAAATTGTACCATATTAACGATACAATCAGCTTTGAAGCAAGCTGACGGGTTCGGTTTACAGGCAGCGTCAGCATAAGATACCCGCTATTTTTAAAGAAACTACGATTATATAAGTTGAAAATTTGGACGACTGATGCAACAGAAACAACTGTAACCGCTATAGAAAGGGATAAAAATCCCCATACATCTAATGAGGATTGTACATGCATAGGAGTCAAAAGACCCATCCTTAACACAATAGACATGCCAATCAGCAAAGCTCCCATACCAAGAAAAGCATTTCTGCTAAACATCAAATCATATTTTAACTGCTTAATGAACATTTCTGAACACCTCCCGGAATAGCTGATCTAAAGAAACATTTCTTTCTTCGCGGATTTTTTCCGCTTCATCACATATAACAATCTGCCCTGATTTTAGGAAAATAGCAGCATCTAAAATTGGCTCAATGTCTGCAATAATATGAGTGGAAAGCAGAATGGAGCTTCCCGCCGGAAAGTGCCGCAATATGGTATCAATAATAAATTCTCGTGAGGCCGGGTCAACCGCTCCTATAGGCTCATCAAGTACGTACAGTTTAGCTTGCCTTCCCATTACCAGGGATAAATTAACCTTTTCTTGCATTCCTCTTGATAAAGTTTTAATTTTTTTGTTGCATGGAATTTTCATAGTTTCCAGCATACTTGATGTAAGCTCTACATTAAAATCTTCATAAAAGTCAACAAAAAAAGCAATAGCCCGGTTAACTGTAAACCACGTTGGAATATGGCTTACATCCGGCAAATATGAAATATATTTGTTAGCTTCGTGCCCCGGTTTAAGACCCGCAATAATCACTTCGCCGCTATAATCTTGCAGCAATCCCATAATAGTCTTAATAAGTGTTATTTTTCCGCTTCCATTAGGCCCAAGTAACCCTACAATTTTTCCGCCGGGGATATCAAAGGATACATCTTTTAAGGCTTCTTTGTTTCCATAGCTTTTGCTTAAATTTTGGATTTGCAGTACATTATCCATTGCCATCCATCCTTTCAATATAATTTTTTACATAATCTTCTATCCCATCTTTTATCATGCCGTATTCCATCATTTCATCTACATATTTTTTTGTGATTTGCTGAGGAAAGCTAGACTTTAAACGTGCAATAATTCCTACATCTTTGGTTATAAAACGACCGCTGGTTCGTTCAGAAAAAAGGTATCCCATTTCTTCCAATTTAGCTAAAGATCTCTGCATGGTATTGGGATTTACTTTAAAATTTGCTGCCATTTCTCGTACAGATGCCACTTTTTCGCCGGGTAAAAGATCTCCTTTTGCAATAGAAAGCAAAATGTTGTCAATAATTTGCTGATATATGGGCAGTTGATTGTTGTAGTTCATGGGTATTCACCTCCTTGTATCGATGTACTATGTAAATAATACAATGGTACAAGCGACCTGTCAAGTTTTAAAAAATCGAGTCTGCAATAGACTCGTTATTAGAAGCTGTATGTAGGTATAGAAAAAAACTGTTACATTTTATCAACCTCAATATTGAAAACAGCGTTAAACTATGCTATAATTATCTCAAACGAAAGGTGGCGATTAAGAATTTTATTCACACCCTGTATTAAGAAATATTGCAAAAAAACATCCGCAAGGGGGAAATCATGTATCAATCTGTTAGAAGTGATAACACTCATAATATTAACAAGAGGAATTTCAAAAGGAGAACTGCACCGGAGCGCATTTTTAGGTCGTTAATAATCTCCCTTTCTATCGCTACGGTTAGTTTGATTGCTATAGTATTTGTTATGCTTATGATTTTTGGCGTTAGAGAGGTTGCCGTTCCCTTTACGCTTACATTTGCTGTTGTTGCAGTAGTTGTCTCGCTTTGTGTTGTGTTTTCAATGAAACAACGCATATCATATTATACGCTATATTCATTAAAACGCCTTACAGATGCTGATACAGCCGCACCATTTAATGCTAGGTCAGAAGATTTTGAAAGTCCTAATGACGAAGTGGCAATGCTGTACGCAAAATACGCAAAAATTTCTATGGACTATGAAGATTTACTTGCCGGAATAGACTATATAGAGCACGCCATTACAACAAATGATTGGTATAGTCGTGCTGACGCTTCAAAACTAAGCGGGGCAAGTAAAGTTGCTATTGAAAAAGTCAACCATATAGTTGACACCATATTCAGATACATGGACATAATACCCTGCGTTTATTGTGTTTTTGATAATGAAGGCAGATTTATATTTATGAACAAACACGCAAGGGAACAAGGCTTTAAAATAGAAACATCACTAGGCAAAACATTCCATGAAATTATGCCATCCAAAGAAACAGCAATGGCTACCGCTAATATAAAGCATGTTGGAAAAACAGGGGAAGAAATGCGATACCAATCCGCTTTCATTTCTGAAGCAGGGAATTTATTTGTTGAAGAACATGTAAACATTCCAATAAGAAACGACCAAGATAAAATAATTGCAGTAGCAGTAATTAACTTTGACGTAACGCAAATGGTTGAAATTGGAAATTATCAGGAACAGGAAGCCGCTCGTGTAAGCACAGCACTCCAAGAGGGGCTTGCTCGTGGTGTGTTAAAATTTGATTATTGGCCTACACAAGCTAATGATAACACAGCAAAAGTAGCTGAATCATACCAAATTATTGGCAAGGCAATAGGTAGCGCGGTTAATTTCATCAATGGGTATATCGAAGAAGTAAGTAAAACGCTTTTATCTGTTGCTGATGGTAACTTGACCGTTAGTATAAACCGTGAATACAACGGCGATTTTACGGCTATTAAGGATTCTATAAACAACATCATTAGTAGTTTGCACCAAACTATGACGGAAATTTCTACCGCAGCCGACCAAGTATTATCAGGTGCCGGTCTAATTTCTAACAGCGCGTCTCAGTTATCAATCAGCGCACAAGAACAAGCAAGTGCCATACAAGAACTTACTGCCACCATAGACGTGATTAATCAACAAACCAGGCAAAATGCAAATAACGCATTAACTGCCAACGAACTTTCAAGCAAATCTACAACCAATGCTCAAGAGGGCAACAAAGCCATGGATCAGACTGTAGAAGCAATGGCACAAATAAAAGAATCATCCGGTAATATATCCCTAATTATCAAGACGATTCAAGATATAGCTTTTCAAACAAACCTACTTGCCCTCAACGCATCAGTAGAAGCGGCAAGGGCCGGCGAACATGGCAAGGGATTTTCTGTTGTAGCTGATGAGGTACGCAGCCTTGCAGGGCGCAGCCAAAATGCCGCAAACGAAACAACAACACTAATACAGGATTCTATTGACCGTGTAGAAACAGGCTCAACAATTGCCGAAACTACATCAAGGTCATTAGATGCCATTGTTACAAGTTCTTATGAAGTTTCAAATGTTATAGACAGTATTTCCGCATCGTCAAAAAAGCAAGCAGAATCCATTGCAAGCATTAGTGCAGGTCTTGCACAAATATCCAAAGTGACACAAAGCAATTCCTCAGTTTCAGAAGAAACGGCTGCGGCTTCCGAGGAATTAAATTCGCAAGCGGAACTACTCCGACGATTGGTAGCATATTTTAAGTTGTAGTTTAAGAGGGGGAGACCCTTACTTGTTTTTTGTCGCATTTTTATGTTTTCCGGTTTATATCAGTTTCCTAGCATAAAAAAGCGAGTCTGCAATAGACTCGCTTTTAGCTTTCATCAACTTCGTATGTCGTTAAGTTTACAGTCGATATATTTTTGATTGTAAATCGCCTTGATGTATCAAAGTTTTTGAATCTCCGCTCTAATAAGGTAATTGTTTTAGTAGAGTGCGTCACAGCAAAATCATACCACATTAACACATTCATGCCTAATATGATGCTGTTTTCAAAATTAGGATGTAATTGACCAACAGCAACCCGTACACTGCCAAGATTGACACCACCAATTTCAAAATAATCAATTACTGTACTAAAGCCTTTACTTTCTCCATTCAATCCAATGAGTTTAATATTTGCATGATCATTTAGTGGATAGCCTAGCCATTTAAAGAGAGTGTCTGATATGGTTGTCATAGTAGAACCAGGGTCAAATACAACATCGTAGGGAAGTGCTTCTTTTTTCCCATACATTTTTAACATAACCGTAGTTATCAACTTTGTTTCTTTTATAGTGAAAATGGTCTTAATCATCTATATTCACCACTTGTAGTATACTTCCTGTATGTTCAAAGCTGGTTAAAGTTTTAAAGGTATACATACCAATATCGTATTTGTCAGATTCAATAAAATGGTAAACTGCATTAGTCAATTCACCTAAATTTTTATTGTACCCCCAAACTTCGCCGCCCTCCGGAACAGTGATATTACCAATGCAATTAGCCATAAATACGCAATAACCATTGTATTTTTTTTCAATTTCATCCCATTTTTCATAAACCGGATTTTCGATTAACACAGAAACACACCTCTCTCTCATGTTAACTTAGATACCCTGCTTCCAAAAAAGCGAGTCTGCAATAGACTCGCTTGCTATGGATCAATAATGATTGATACTTGCAAAATTTACAATTTCATGTTACTATTCGTTTGCACAAGTTTAGCATGTAGCATAAACATTGCTACAGCGTTCGGAAAGTGTACCAACAATACACCAACCGACGTGTGCAGGGATGACATCAGGCATCATCCACATACAGACACAGGAAACCTATCGCTGTAGCATAGGCATTATACTCTATTTCCGCTTGTAATACAAGAAAGGCGCAAAAAGGGCGCGGGAAGCAGAGTTGTGTTTATTATGCAGATGGATTTATAGGTATGCTTGTTGTTTGAGTCCTTTTACATATGCTTTCGTTTTCTTGATAATTGGGCGTGTGGGCGATTTCAACCTATAGGGTTGGCTCCCTGCACGCCCTTTTTGCGTGTAAAAAATGTAATAACAGCTAATATAGGATATAGGCCGTGAGTTCGATGAACAAAAACTGTTCACCGAACTTTGATCATATTCACGTTAAACCGCCGCAGTATCAATATACAAGTGTCCAAAGTCTTCAATAAATTCTTTGCGGCCTTTAATATTGTCGCCCAGCAACACTTCAAACATTTCTTGTGTTTTAGCTACGTCATCAGAGATAACCTGTATTAGACGCCTGGTTTCCGGATTCATGGTAGTTTGCCACATCATTTCCGGTTCATTTTCCCCCAGCCCTTTAGACCGCTGTATACGAACCTTGTTTTTATCATTATTTAGCTTGCTTAAAAATTTTGCTTTTTCGGACTCAGAATAAGCAAACAGCGTCTTTTTTCCCGCAGTAATTTCATATAATGGAGATTCTGCAATAAATACTTTACCTGCATCAATCAATGATGGCACTAAACGGTAAACCATGGTCAATATCAATGTCCTAATTTGAAAACCATCATAATCCGCATCTGTACAGATAATGATTCTGTTCCACCTAAGCTGATTTATATCAAAATCATTAAGATCCTTGTTATGCTTAGTTTTAATTTCTACGCCACATCCTAACACCCGCATTAAATCGGTGATAATATCATTATTAAAAATTTTATCGTAATCGGCTTTAAGGCAATTTAAAATTTTACCCCTAACCGGCATTATCGCTTGAAACTCTGCATCCCGTCCCAGCTTACATGATCCAAGAGCAGAGTCTCCCTCAACTATATATAGCTCACGACGTGTCACATCTTTGGTTCGGCAATTAACAAATTTTTCTACCCTGTTATTTAAATCTAATGTCCCGGTCAACTTTTTACGCAGTGTGGTACGAGTTTTTTCTGCTTGTTCTCTGCTTCGCTTATTTACAATAACTTGGGCAGCTAAAGTCATTGCATCGGCCTTATTTTCTATAAAATATACTTCAAGCTGTTTTTTTAGAAAGTCCGTCATTGCTTCTTGTATAAATTTATTAGTGATTGCCTTTTTAGTCTGATTTTCATAACTGGTGATGGTGGAAAACGAACTTGAGATAAAGATTAAGCTATCTTCTATGTCTGTAAAAATAATCTTTTTCTCGTCCTTTTTATAAACGTTATTACTTTTTAAAAATCCATCTATGGCAGATATAAAAGCTGATCGTACGGCTTTATCCGGTGATCCGCCATATTCCAAATAACTGGAATTATGATAATATTCCAATTTGCTGGTATTATTTGAAAAGCAAAAGGCCATTTCAAATTTCAACTTATATTCAGGTTTGTCTTCCCTGTCTTTTCCACGGGTTTCATGAGAAATTTTATGAGGCATTGTAAGGTATTTATCTCCGGCTAGTTCTTGGATATAATCGCCCAGCCCATTATTATAGCAATAAGTAAAGGTTTCGCCGCTTTCTTCGTCAGTTAAAAGAAAGGTTAACCCGGCATTAACGATAGCTTGGCGTTTTATAGTCTCTTGAAAATAGGACAAAGGAATATCAATATCTGTAAAAACTTCTTTATCCGGACGCCAAGTAGTGGTAGAGCCGGTTATATGTGCTTGATCTTCAGGAAGTTCAACTTTTTGCAAACCACCGACATTTTCACCTTTTTTAAAGTGGAGGATATAATGAAACCCATCCCGCATGATAGATACGTCCATAAATTCAGCACTATATTGAGTAGCACAAAGCCCTAAGCCATTTAAGCCAAGGCTGTATGTGTAGTTTTCTTCTTCGTTATTGGCAAACTTGCCACCTGCATACAGCTCGCAGAACAGTAGTTCCCAATTATATTTTTCTTCTATAAGGTTGTAATCTACAGGCATACCGCGGCCATAATCTTTAACTGTAATAACCCCACCTGTATGCCGAGTTATTTCAATATGATTACCAAAGCCCTCACGAGCTTCGTCTATAGAATTTGAAATTATTTCAAAAACTGCATGTTGACAGCCTGTAAGACCATCAGAGCCAAAAATAACCGATGGGCGTTTGCGTACCCTGTCTGCTCCTTTAAGAGCGGTTATGCTTTCATTGCCATATGCTTTTTTATTCACCGGAATCTCCTCTAATTACATAATACTATGGCACCTCGCCACAATCAGTGTATACTTTATCATTAACGTGAACAAGTGTAAAGGATAGATCCATAAAATTCCATTATAGCACCTCCGCTTCACACTAACGTGCTTCGTGTCGGTGAAAGGGGCGCAATTTCCGCTTGCATCAACACGTAAACGTGTTAATGTCAATCGGAATTGCTATAAGCAAGTTTCAACAAAAAAACCCCTCTCCAAAACGAGAGGGGCAAATTGATATCAAAGATATCAAGAGTGCAATCAATAAAATTATCCAAGCAATTGAAGTACGCTTTGTGGTGCTTGGTTTGCTTGTGCCAACATAGAGATAGCAGCTTGTTGCAATACGTTAGC
>Ga0123355_10006348_pt1 | contig 17498 bp, 11 predicted proteins | sample TergutEmb28metaG_3_FD_89872 | JGI IMG/M metagenome (GOLD analysis project Ga0123355, IMG submission 89872) | Embiratermes neotenicus P1 segment gut microbial communities from Petit-Saut dam, French Guiana - Emb289 P1 | ecosystem: Host-associated > Arthropoda: Insects > Digestive system > Gut ...
GACTACGTGAAAAAATCGTGAATGAAGTAAGTAATAATTGTAGAAAGAGGCATCTTATTATGTGAAGTATTTTGGTGGCAAAAAAATAGGGAACCTTACTTTCTGAAACACCTATGTATATATTTATTTATTTTTTAAGTTACTGATCATTGATAACATCTCTCCATAATGAAGAGTTGAGAAGAAATGTAATACATTACGACCAAAGTGGCATAACAAAATACACATTATTTAATGCAACTTATACCAACTTCTTTCACATTGTTCTCCATTCCTGATTCTGCTCTGCTTACTAGGTGTCATCCAAATGGTTCAAAAACAATCTACCATCACAACTACAGGGGAACCCTGACATCTGTTTATGGAACACCTCACCTGTAGCCTCAGATACTTTGTGGTATAGATTAATTCCTGTTAGCTGCAATATTATACTCCTCAGTTAGAAAAACACTCATTTATAACAACACAAATTACCTTTCATGGTGTTATAACCGAGTGTGACTGCATTTTACTGCCTGGCTACTGTTTAATTCTGAAAGTGATCACTTTTTGTGGCACCATTAGGGTAAATAACAAAAACCTGGCTGCAATATATTCATCAGGCTGTTATAACAAACATGCAATTTCCTAATTTCAGTATAGCTTCTTTAAGGAAAACCGCACTGCAGGATGGACACTATTACTACCACATAACATCCCAAGAACCAGTATTTCCTGATTCATCACACAATTAGGCGCAATGTGTCAGGCTTGAGAAAACTGGTAAAACCAAAGCAAATCCTTTTTGCACATCCAGCCTCTTAAGACACTTCATTCCTGCAAAATACCCCTAAAAATCATCCTCTGTCTTAACACCAGGTGGTGACTTGTTACAAAAGTAGGTTATCAAATCTGCAAAAATGCTTTCTGAATTATAGGGTGCACATTATCAGTTGTAATGTCTTATAAGGCAGGAAATATGACATGTAATTTCTTTTGTCCTACCATGTACCATTTTCATACTCAGTTCTTTATACATGTAAACTGTATGTAAATAACTGAACATATATCTGGAAAAATATGATCAAAATATTTTGTTCAGTAACAGAAAAATACATATTGCACACACACTTGCGCTGTTTCTATAGGTCTCTTGCTAAAAAAATAAAATAATATTCACAATAATGATTTAAGAGACAACAAAACAAAAATGTCAATATACACATTGCTGCTTGGAACCTTTCGGATCGATGCAGTCGGGAAGGCGCAACAAAAGCACTCCATGTGTATTAGGTGAACATTCTTTTGTACAAATCAGTTAAGTTACTGTAGAATCAACTATTAGCTGTAATGCAAATATTATTTACATCCTCCTCCCCAGCGTCATGGCATGTAATTTGGGACAATTCATTTGTATACTATGAAACCTCTGCATCAACAATTCATGCTCTGTTAAAATCTAACCCGGAACGGATCCAAACAGGAACACTTCCCCCGCTTATCATTCACCCTTTACAGACAACAACTAACCTGAAGGATATTTAAGGACACAGCTTGTACTGAGCAGTAAACACATTATGCCTCACTTATAAAAACCAGTCAGTTAATGGCATATAGGAAAACAATCACTTGTCATTCAGAGATCCATAAAAATAACAGAAATATACTGCATGGGAAGAATATAGAATTTCTGAATGTTAAACCTAGTTGTAAATAAAGTAATCAGTGGGCCTTAAAGGGTTCAGCACAAACAAGTTTAATTAAGTTTGCTGAAACTTCAGAAAGCCAGCAATTGAACAAGAGTGTTACTCCATACACTGCAACTTCTTGTGACATTTAGAGCATAATATTACATTTTACTTATCATGTGACATTAGAGATCATCACAGCAGTGAACATAAAGGTTCCCCCAAAACAATGACAGCCATTCACAACACTACACTGTTTCACACATTAGAAAACTATAAACTGTTTAATTATCAATACAAAACTCTTTGTCAATTAGCATTCGATTAAAAGAGTGTGGCTACTAATGGATTATGGCTCAAATATTACAGGTGTCTTGAAACTTCGATACATGCACAAAACCAGAGAACAAGATGTATTTATTTTAGGAACAGAATGATTTGTCAACACCAAACTACGTACAATCCCTGAGTTGAACAGGACTTGTGATTCATGAGTACAAAGCATGTGCCATCTACAACCACACTACACTTTATGCAACATTAAGGGTAAAGTGCCATTAGACAGACAATTATTCTCATTTATCCAATTTGAAATTACTGTTACAGCTAATACACCCATATATATATATATATATATATATATACACACATATATATGCATAAGGAAATTTGATTCTATGTATCACACAAAAGCAAAGACCTTAGAATCCCTAAAACCTTGCATTTTTTTCATAGATCTGAATAAAAAATCACATTAAGATAAAATACTGTTTTGAGTAACTGATTAACATTACACACATATTATTTATATATATATATATGTATATACATATACAAATTCATCTTTTTTTTTGTTTCACTTTTAGAATTATACATTGTATCACATCACCTGCTTTGTTTAACCTCAGTTTTGAATTAGAAATTTAAATATAAAAACATAATATTCATTCCAGTGGCCCATTAATTTATTCTCTTGTGGAATACAAATACGCACAGAGCTTGCAGGAACATTGCAGATGAACAATCTTAATTCAAACATTCTGTCTTACTTGCATGTAATGTACCAATGTCATGACGCACATCGTTACATTCTGGGTCAAGCACTGAAAGCTGTGTACAAATTGGCACACTTTCTCCTGTCACATTACAATAATTCACAAGATTTGGTCCTTCATAGCAATTCTAATACCATTTGAACATCTCTATACGACAGTACACATAGAACTGACATACCTTAATTTTTTGGCACCATATTTTGTCTACTGGTATAACAGATCGCAGACATTGTATATGCACCCACAGTTAACCCTGCAACGATAAACTTAAAAGGTGAAAAATTTAAGTCAGTGTTAATCCGAACTTCTACACAGTACAAAACAAGTAGATTGCCACTCATTTGGATTTAAAATTAAGAAGTCCATTACTTAGAGATGGCACACATACACAGTCAGTTAACAGTACCATTATGCCAGTCTAGGCAAGAGAACAGAGGAATCAACGTTGGATGAATACAATACACCTTAGCAGTTAAAAACATCACACATAGGCCACTTTACCAAAACCCTGATTCAATGTGCACTCACAGCAAGGACTTTATAAACAATGTTTAATTTGGTTACATCAACCACACATAATATGCCAAGTACCTATGAAAATAAGGGAGTACTCTACATCACAAGTATCCTTCATACAAAATAAATGATATCCAGCACAAGTTTAAAATTCATGCCAACAATGAGAAGCAGTTAAATTACAGGCAGCACAGGTGCTGCATTACACAGCCTCCATTTATTTACAGCAACCCTAGTGGCTTCAACAATTGATGCAAAAAGAAATGCCTTTAACTGCAGAGAATATGGTAAGAAATAAGTTAGCTTTGATAAACAATCTACCAAGTAACCCACTTATTTCATTTATGTATAATGCATAAACCTGTTAAAATGTACAATAATATCAGCAACCAACAAGATGCAGCAAAATTTGTTGTATTGATTCTTTTAAGCTTGCTCTACGTGTTTCGGGCAACAGTTTTGCCCATCTTCAGGAACACTTTGACTGTATATACAGCTTTTTGGAACAATGTACCGACTCTGCTGTCTGCTACTAACCGGTCAGGAGCAGACAGCAGAGTCGGTACATGGTTCCAAAAAGCTCTATATACAAAGTGCTCCTGAAGATAGGCGAAACTGTCGCCCGAAACACGTAGAGCAAGCTTAAAAGAATCAATACAACAAATTTTGCTGCATCTTGTTGGTTGCTGATATTATTGTACTAGTGATGCTCGGTCACACAAACCTCAAGTTCAACTGTTAAGGTGTGTCTGCGTAAGAGTTTTTCACTTAATTCAGCTTAATTTAGAACAATTGGGATGTTATAAATTTTGATACCAAACTCAAATTCAACTTAAAATGCAGTGATTCCTAAATCAGAAGTTCCTTTTCCTTTTGTGCAAACCTCAAGTTCCTAGAAACAAAAATCTTTCCAACTTTATTCATATTAACAAAATATGAAATATGCATGAACAATTTCAGATAAAGATAGGAATAGTCACTATTATTATGTCTGACATATATTCAATTCACTAGTTCGTTAGACCACTCCACTTTCTCTTCAGGAAGCATGGTTACTGATCATGAGCCAACTGACCTATGTCCAATACTGTTGTTCTCTCACAACCTCACAACAAAACTGTTATTCTCTCACAACCTCACAACAGATTATCACTTCCATTGGCATTCATTTTACAGGAAAAATGAGAGGTAAAATTTAACTCACAAGTACTTCCTAACTCCTGGATAGCATATTAAGATTCTGGTTACATACTTCAGTGTCTATAATGTGAATTCTTCCTTGCCATGTACCTCACTTCCTCATCACATTAAATTATGATGTTTAGTTGATGACAACATTCTATTTAAAACATAATCTATTAGAGTAATAGAGAGCCAAGAATGCAGATGGTGCATTAAGAGGTCACAAGTGTACCAACAAGAAAGAAAAAGACTGATGGAATGAGGTGATACCCAACATCTCCAACCACATATTTTACCACAGCAAATGCACTACGATTTTATGGCAAGAAATGTCATATAAACAGTGAACACTGCTACCCCATCTAAAAGCATTAAAACATTCAATGTCTGGAAGGGAAACAAGGATACTAATGTACACCTTACAGATAAGAAGTCAAAAAAAAAAATCATATCCTGCACAAATTGTGCCCATTACACAGCAGTTATCAAAAAATTATAAGCCACATATTTAGGACTAATCTAACAGATATAACAACAATGGCCCATAGGCTTTACTTACCCATCTGCCTCAGATTCATAAACATGCTTTTTAATTTAACACAACAGCCATGTCCACATAACTAATGAGTTCAAACTCTGTCTCAATCCAATTTTCCAAACTCGATAAAAAGTCAGAACAAACCTCATTAATAAATTAAGCTGATCTCACAGCAGATTCAAATTGAACTTTCAAGGAGATAAAACACAGTACAAAAATACGTGACCCAAAAACATTATGTTCACGCACACGAACCAACGCAATGTAACAACAAGAATGCCTAAAGGGTTTCAAGAGTTTCATGCTAAAAATTTACAAGCAATCTTATTCTGTGAGATATGAGGTCTTCACAGCAGAGTTACTGAAAATTCAAAGCTTCTGGTTTGTTACACTGTGTTTATTGGTAAATAGTTATCAGCCATTTCAAAGACTGCAGTATCTTCAAAATGTCTGGAACTATTTGCCGATCATCACGGTGAAACATCCCAGAAGACCTGGATCTCCAATGCTTATCCTGTGTTTCGCACAAAAATTATCCTGCAACTCTTGTCCCCAGGATCTGTTTTTGGAATGGCAGTACAAATAACAGAACACAAAAAAGAAAAATGCACCACTAGAGAAAAACTTAAACACACTTATGTAAAACAAAACACATTAGATTCCTTTACGGACAAACACACATCCTAACTGAAGCACCTCAAGAACCACAGTGGCCTGTAAGTATAACATGAACATAGCAGTATGCATTCTGTCCCAGTGCAAAGTTCACAGATTGATAGAATAACAGATTTTCCTGCCAGCAGTACATAAATATTTAGCCTACATGTTATATGTAAAGGACATCCAAACTTCATTGATGGCATACGGCCACATCTGCAATTGACATTACTGCCTCACATTTCAAATTGTGTCTCGTTTACACAATGCACTTGATTACAACTTTAACATCACAGAATAATATAAATATGTATATATGCATGATATTCCCATAATGAACAATAATTATTTATTCATCTTTACAAAAATAAAAACACCTTAGTGGTAAGTTACATACACATATTTAAGCCTCTGTCACCTTAAACCACAAATTCCAGCACCCCCGGAGCTCAGTCCAAACAAGTATTAAAAATCCCGCATTTTTACATTCTATTTGTGTTCTACTGCAAAACAAATTTCATGTTCCTAACTATACTTGAAAGGTGAACAATTTTACACACTGTTGATACCAAGGTTTCTATTTCCAATAGCATGACAGCTGCAGATTATAACGTAACACACAGCTGTTTGTTAGTTGAGTAAAAAGAGACAAACTTGATGCCACTTATTTTATTATTACTTTATTCAGTGCTCAACATATACATCCTAAACATGTTGAGCACTGAATAAAGTAATAATAAAACAAGTGGCATCAAGTTGGTCTCTCTTTATTCAACTATCAAGATGATGCACGGTCCAATAAACATAAGCTGTTTGTTACTTGTTATGTTCACAACGGTCAGAATATTATTTTACTTAATTACATGAATTCACAACAGGCTGTATAAACTAGTTTACAATCACACAAAGACTATGAAGCCTGTATGTTTTGAGGATTTCAAGGCAGAGATTGAGTGTTCCAGGCTGTGACACCATGCAGCATTGCAGGTTGAAGGAACAGGGCCAAAGCTGATGCTGAAATGACTAGTCTCTATCCCTACTCTCCTTCCCCACATTCTGATTGGCCACATTCCTTGCTACCTGCAATGTGACTCACCCATATCCTTCCCACAATCACTACACCTTTAACTTGAAATCTAGTTCAACATCCCTTAAGATAGTGACAGGACATTCCTCACAAAGGGTGGTGTCAGCATACAAAACTAAATGGTGTAAAAATCTAAAAGATTACAATGTGAATTGCAACATGTGCTTGTAAGCTACAATAATTCATCCCCACAATAAAATTTACCTGTGAAATACACATAATAACAACGGAAATCAGTGTATGTCCCCTGGTAACAATTCCATTACCATGATATTGCCACGTGTTACAAACTTTCCGCTGCCCAAAATTCTCAATATTGTGTGTACAATCTTCCATTCCTTTTGGCCAGAATTTTTAAACCATATGGCATTTCATCTATTATACTTAAACCCGGACAGTGGACAGATGCTTATATATGGCTTATAACTGCTGCCAACCTAGAATCTCAAAGCTCACAGCCAGTAAATATCAAGAATAGTGGCAATTAAAGTATCCATAATCAGTGACATTTCTTTTGTCAGAAATATCTCTTACAAAATAATGCTGAAGATGAGACTGATAATGCATTCATGAAGTGCATGAAACACAGAAGGGTAAACATTTTTAACAATGCATAATCTGGTTCTGTCCATGAACAGTAATTTTAAATCAATTCATTTCATGATTGTAAAAAGCATCTGATTAAATGTCTCAAAACTGTAATACATTTTTAAAATAAAAGATTTATATCTTAACATGCAGGTTTATTGGACCCTCAGCCTCTAGTCGTCACCACAATTGGTATGCAGGAATGTAAACTGTTTGAGTTTGGGATTATATGACATTTTTAACAACGAAAAAGAGTAACAAGAGATAGCACTGTCAGTACCACAACATACTAAGAGATCACTGTGTTTCAGCAAAGGTGTCAAATTTATGTTTAGTCTTTTAAATCCTTGAGATCCATGCTCATTATAAAGGCAATTTGAAAAAATGACTGCTGCTAGAAGCAGTGGTGAAGAGAGTGATGGACGTACTGGCACCATAGTTTTCTGTAGTTCCCTCCATCAGCCTTCTGTCTGAATCAATCAAAACTGAGCTGCCCATTAAGAACAGCAACTAGGAATTGTACATAGGCCATATCAAATGGAATTCAGGTTACAACAATCTGTAATCACCGCCTTCTTTATCATACATTATTATTTCCACTTCAATCACCGTAGAAAAATAAATCTCACAATACCCCAAGAAGACGGATTAATTTTTTTCCCCCTTTAATCATTTCTATCAAGTTGTCTCATTTCTTCATTCATACTTCCATTTCATTGATCTTTGCGGGCTTTCTTCTTGCTTTTCTTCTGTGTTTTTGCTTCTTTCCAAACATCTACAACAAAATATTTTCAAATTCCAGACTTATAAATACAACTCAGTAAAACATACAAGAATTATTTCATAAAGGAAACAACGGTGGTTACAAAGTTTTTAAATTTTTCTTTATTCCTTTACTTTTGTAATGTGCATTTGTTTTTCTGCCTTTCTGAGGCCAAGGAATAACACACAATGTACCATGAAAATATTTGAAAAAAAATGCAGTACTAGTAGGTCCACTTAAAGAAGACAAAGAGTATGTTATGTAAAAATATTACTAGATTTAAACAATTACACAACTGAAATTTGCTAGTACGTAATTTCAATAAATGATATGAGATTACATAAGACTTGAAGCAATTAAAGTAAACTGAAATTGGAGAAAGCAATACAATAAATAATTAAAGCAACTGTTTGGAGATTTAGATATACTTTCATTCGCCAGAATAAGTCAGCTGAATTGGTCAATTTAACAGAATGGATAGTAAAATAAAAGTCAAGTATTTAACAATAATCCTTAGAGAAGCAAATAAAAGGATAATGGCACAGTGCGCCAGATGTGACATGGGCCTGTGCACGGTGCCTTGTTTCACAGAATATCACACAAAAGTAAATTTGTAATATATCACCCTCTCTGGTGAATACTGTGTGTCATGATAAAACAGTGATCCAAGGTGCCACAGACCTTCTGCAGCAACCAGAATTATGTGAGTAATGAACTATTTACACCACTTTTTATACAATGCATGCGATTCACAGGCCTAAATTTATTATAAAAATAGGTAAACTTTTTTCCCAGATTAACCAATTCATAAGCACAGTGCAAAATTTTATTTCATTAAATTTTAAGGAAAAGTCTATGAGATATGCTTTTTTTTCTAACAGTAAGCATTAAAATTTAAAAGCCCCAGTAAAAAATTTTGGCATGCAGCATTGCTCGGAGGGATTTAATTCCGGTGTCAAAGGGTCAAGGAGGCGAAGGTCCACATTGGACTGCAGGGCCATCTAAGAAGGTGGGGGGAAGAGGAGGAGGAGGAGGAGGAGGAGGAGAGGGAGGAGGAGGAGGAGGAGACAACAACAACTTGGAGGCCCTATGACAAAACTGACAAAATCTTATAGGGCAATCAGATGAGTCAGTTAAGAACAAAATTCCAGCATTTCACAGCCCATTCTGTCTTCATCATCAAGGAATGATGTAACAATGTGCTGATAACAAATAATCATCAAATTACTGACCATGACCATTAAGAAAAACATAAACCTACTTAATATCCAGGTAATAACTGAAACCTGCACCAAAATACCAAGCATATACATCAGATGCCTATATTCAATTACTGTACAGATTCCAATACATTTGCTACCTGGAAAAATTGGATAAGTATCTTCAAAAAACACTAAGAAATAACATCTTGAATAATTAAACTTCTAAGGCCACAAAAGATGACTACTAGCTACAAATTGTTTGGACACCAGCAAACCCCATATATCTAACATGTGAAATGAAGCACTTGGAATTTAAGTTGAAAGGTTACTCATGAAGGTGTGTTATTAAACTGTGGCATATAATGGATTTTTCTCCATCTCATTCTTCGTTAAAATACGGTGTTTCAGCTGACATTACGTCCATCATCCTCAGACAGAAAAAAATATACAAATACAAAAACAAAACCTGCTTGGTCGAACCACCAAACTGAGTCAGTCTTTAACCTCAGATGCAGATTATTTTTACAACTCTGTTAGCAACTGCAGCTACAGCAATCCATGCCAGACGCAAGTGTCACATTCCTTACAAAACATAAGCTGATAAGAAGATTCAAGATGCCTCACTTGATGAGCTACCATGTGTGTGCACAAGCATGCACACATGCACACTGTGGACACACACAGACATGCAGACACTTTATATACAAGAAGCACAGTACTCTTGATATTACTTAACCACAGTAAACTTGATATTACTTAACCACAGTAGAGTGAGAAAGAGTATGCCCCTCTGAACACCAACATATAAAAGGTAAAGCAAATCCTGTACAGACCTGGTCCCAGAAGGCTGAGGCTCCCAGGTTTGAAGACAAATGACACATTAAGGTGGTAAAGTTGTCAGCCTTCTGTATGGTACACACACGCGCACACGCGCACACACACACAAACACACACCACGCACGCACGCACACACTAACACACACCCGCGCGCGCGCGCGCACGAACACACAAACACACACACACAAACACAAAAAACACACGCGCGTGCGCACGCACACGCACGCACACACGCACACGCACATACACGCAAACACACACATATACAAACACACGCACGCGCACACACAAACACGCACACACACAAACACGCACACACACACGCGCGCGTGCACACGCACGCACACAAACGCGCGCGCGCACACACACACACACACCCAAACACACGCGCGCACACACACAAACACGCACACACGCACACACACAAACACACACACACACACACACGCATATGCGCGCGCGCGCACACACACACAAACACACGCGCGCACGTACACACACAAACGCACGCGCGCGCGCACAAACACGCACCACGCGCACGCGCACAAACACACGCGCACAAACACGAGCATGCGCGCGCGCGCACGCACACACACCCAACAGAAACATTCCTGGTGCTCATTTTGTTGGAGGCTGAGTCGACCCTAGAGCCACAGTGCAGCCAGAAGGATTAGGTCAAAGAAAAATTCCAGTGGCACCATTGGGAAATGAATCCATGACCTTCTGGCTTGTAGCACAGTGCCTCAACCAACTGCATTACCACATGTCCCCAAAAACAACATATAATGCCTAATATATACTAGAACAGAAATTACCTCCAAGTTCATCAAAAGCCACAGTGCTGCCTGGTTCAGTCTTAGGTACACTTTCTGCATCATGTTGTACTGAAAATAATTCATTGAACACAAATCAGAGTACTATTACGGAGTTCTTTTAATACTATTTCATTTCATTTAACTTATATATTCTGTGAAATTAAATGCAGTGTCACCACCAACACAACACAAATATGGACATCCTTATGCATGACCCTCTTCTCATGGAGAATGTTACCTTTCACATAAAAGACATGGGTCTGGAAAGACCAAACAAGTATGCTGAAAAACTACAAAATTCCAAACAAAGAGTTCTCACTGAGGACCTGATGGTTGTTCAGCTGGCTAAGAAATACTCTGCCCTTTATGAAACACAAAAGTTAATTTCCACAATCATGACAACCACCACTGCTACCTATCTTGAGTCATGTCCATTTGTTGCGCCTAAGTAGTTCCAGAGGATCACCGAGTCTGTAACAAAAATTAGAGGAACAGGACACCTTCGTTTACAACTGGGATTTTGAAATTGAGGGTTTAGGGGGAAGGGGCAAATGCCCATTATGTTCAGGTCAGAACAACATCCACCACATACTTCTAAATAGTTTAAATGAAGAAACATCAATTAAGGAAATTGTTAGGTGCACCAAAATTATAAAATTAAGAAATCTAGAACAAGTTTTCATATAACGTGGGATGTAAAAGGGAGTCTGACATTAACAGAATGGAAGAAGAGGTGCTGAAAACATTACAAACAAAACTTATTATTAAATGTGACAGCAGGAGTAAGACTATTACAATACAAAGAGGATGAGAAAGGGGTCACCTGATGACATGCCTATGCTGGCACAGACAGGAAGTGGAAGTATAGATCCAACCTACTCATAACCCAGCACTAGAAGAAAGTGGATGATCAGCACCATGCTCCAGTCACTTTACCCTGGGAAAGACCAGGTTCCCAGTGTACAGGAGACCACACAGGCCTCAGGGCAGGTCTGATAGAATACAAGTATCATTTAACAATGTTCAATGGGCTGCACACTTCAAAAAACCTCGTGTTTGCAGGTGCAGCACCATATGTGTTGTATTTTACACAAATGCAGTACAATTCAACAAATAAATTATTCATACACATATTCAAATCTCTGAGTCTAAGGCCATGTATGGAATTTTGTAATATGCTAGGCTCTTATGTTGGTAAGGATGTCAGTCAAATTGAATGTCCATACTTCGTCTACTGTCTGTGACTGCTAATTCACTAAGTGGAAAAGAAAAAAATATGCAATGACCTGTGGGAGAATAACCTGTGTGACATATCACAAACTGATCTATCATGGTTCGTCCGCATAAACATACCCTCAGAAATAATGCATGAATTCAGAAAAAATACAGACACAGACAAACATTCAGTTTCTTTTGTTCATAAGCCTTGGAAGCAGTAGCAGCTAACAATTTAATGTGTACTCACGTAATCAGATGATTTCAAGTTACCAGCACACACTCTCAGATATTCCATGATTATTAGTCAGTGTCACTGTGAATGTTACAGCAAATCTGAGTGACAGTAACATGTAAAGGTAATCTGTATTTCTACACGGTGCCATCACCCAAAAACTGGATTCACATTAGCACTGAACCACCATGACAGCCTGAAACCTTCTACTTTAAAGGCAACTAAAAGTATAGTTTATCCCCTAACAGAGTGTTTCCCCAACCAGGGTTCAAAACAGTAATGTTCAGTGTTCCATCAGAAATTGTGGAATAAATAAAGAAAAATTTTGATTTTTAAGAGAACTATTTTTAGGAAAGTGAGAACGGAAACTATTTTGAAAATATACAACACTTTAGTTTTACCTAAATTTTTATATGGGTCAGAAAATTGGACCCAGACAGCCTTACAAAGACAAAGAACTGAAGCGACAGGAATGAAGTTACTGAGACCTCTGGCAGGCTACACCCCTTATGACCACAAGACAAACAACTACATATGCCGCAAACTACAGATTACAAGCATACTAGACAAGATAGATGAATACAGATGGAACTGGTTTCAACACTTGCAAAGAATGCCACAAAACTGAATCCCTTTGAAATCATACTACTACAGACCACAAGGAAGGAGAAAACTGGAAGACCGAAGAAACATTGAAGACAGCAGTTGTAACTCTGGAGACAGAACGGATCAAAGGGTCGAATCCTTGATGTTTATGATGATGAAATTTTGATATACTGCAAAAATTCCTAATATCTTTCTATTCTTAAGGAAGGTGGTTCAATGTCAGCTGACTTATATAGCAGCTCTTTACGAACAGATTTTCTTGACAATTACATTGCCAGTAATTGAATTGCACTCCCAACCACCAACTTTCTCTGGCCTGGACACATTTGCATTCGTCAGTGTTCTTCGGGTCATGAAAAATTATTTCACAGGTTTCTCAATGCAAAAAGGTATGGGAACACTGCCTTAACAAATAAAATTGTCCCTGTACAAGTTCTACCAATATGGGGCAGAAGAGGTATAGCTCCACTAGTTCTTAACCTCAGCACTAGACAGAGGTGAGTGGTCGGCTTCACACCCTGGCCACGTTAACCCTGGGGAAAGAACCCCAACAACCCGCTGAGAAGAAGGCTGGGTGGTCCCTGGAGCCAATCTGCATGGTTTTAAAAAAGAGAAAACTCTCTCGCACCTGCCAGGAATTGAACCCAAATTCCTCTGTGGTCCAGTCCATAGACTAGTCATAGTACTAATTACACTATTCTGGCTGCCCCTTAACAAATACTGTTAACAATTCCTCTAATTACTTTGTATTGGAAAAGAATGTAAGGAAGGAGCATACAACAAACAATCCATGTAAAAATAGGAACAGTGACAAAAGAAAAATACAGGCAGGTCTCATTTTACTCCACAGTTATGTTCCTGAAAAATATTGTGCAAATCAAACACAAACTTCCCCCTTAAAACTGTGTATTTCCTGGGGGTTAGGGCATTGACAACCTCATCATACACAGTGGACATACAGACCTGTAGAGTACATATCTACTGTATACACAGTACATACACATTTCTATACAATGTAGTTATTTATTTCTAATTTCTAGTGCAATAAAAATGTAATAGACCCGCATCCATAGTTTTTGGTACTGTTCATTCTGATAGGACTGTGGTAGTCTTGCTGCACAAACACTTTAGTTCCTGACTAAGCACTCTCTGTAATTCCATCAGCATTATCATGAATTGTGCAAACACTAATCTGGGCGAATCTAATATCATGGCATAAGTCAGTAATTTGTTCACCTTTTCCAAGTTGGTTTATTACATCTAATTTCTCTTCAGTATTGACATCTTTCATCAATTTTTCACTTGGATTGCACTACGTGATGTAGATTTGCATTTCTCAGTCATTTCAGTAACAAAAGCCAATGATGTTGAAGGGGGTACTACATCAGCTGTGTGATTATGTCACCAACATAATTAATCCACACACATGACTGATGAAGTGACAGTGACATCACTTTCTACTAGCCTCCAAAACAAAACAAGTGCGGCGAGGGATCACCTACAGCAAATCAAGTTACACCGAAAAATATCGCATATCATTTATGCCAAATCACGTTAAACCGAAAAGTATCACATAAATTTGAAAAGTGCTGTAAATTTTCAAGTCATGTTAAAGATAAACTGCACAAAAAGAAATCGTGTAGAACAAGACCTGCCCGTACAGCAACATTATTTCATCTAACACATCGCATTACTTGTCACTCAGACCACTGCATGTCACGGCACACGGTACAGTGTTTGTTCCCATTCCAATCTGCATTGAATCAGTGTCCACACAATTGATTTCAGTGTACTGTAGTTAATAAAAAGTTTTTATTTACAATATCTACAGACTGCAGTGGAAATGTTTTACTGCAAATCATAGACACATGTCACATCTAAGAAACACATTGCTCAGAGCACAACAAAGTTAAAAAAGTTCAGTGAGACAGAATAGCAATAGCATTCAGATAAGATAATGTCCCTGCACAATAAAATTTAAGTGTATAGTATGGTAGGTAGGGTAATTACAGTCAATAACACAACAATGTATATCTAATTGATGTTTTATTAGAAAATGACAAAACTACAATTAGATATACAATGCTGTGTTACTGACGGTAATTACCCTACCTATTGGTTACCCCACACAACGGGGATGGCACATTTCAAACATACAGTACGGTTTGAATGCAGTCATCCCGTTGTGTACTGATTCTATATATTCACTTCATATATATATATATATATATATTTCCGTCAACACAACTATATAATAAAGGCATGAGTTAAAGCTAACGCGACATGTTTCGACTTAAAAAGTCATCCTCAGGCTAATCTAAGAACCATGAAGTACTTTTCAGTGTGAATGCGCACATTTGGGATCCCAGACGACTTACAATTTTTGCTGTGATTCGTATCATGTACCTAACTTGATTTATATCTATTATACTATTGTAATTATATTAGGGTCAAGTCACATACTTGACCCTAATATAATTACAATAGTATAATAGATATAAATCAAGTTGGGTACATGATACAAATCACAGCATAAACTGTAAGCCATCTGGGATCCCAAATGCGCGCAATCACACTGAAAAGTACTTCATGGTTCTTAGATTAGCCTGAGGATGACTTTTTAAGTCAAATCATGTTGCGTCAGCTTTAACTCATGCCTTTATTATATAGTTATGTTGACGGAAATATACATTAATAAAGTAAATATACAGTACAGTACAGTATTACACCATACTGGTCATACTGCTTCTGCTGTAGATTTGAATGCTGTAACTACCTGGTCCTGAAGCAATTATAAGAATCCAATTATTATCGCACTATGCAACTATAGACCACTTCATGATGGAGGTCTTACCTTCTTCCTTGACTTCATTTTGTTTGATGGGTGCAACTTCTAGCTCCACAACCGGAGCTGGTTGAGTTTCTTCCTGAGTTTCTATCGTTGTCTCAGTTGCCACAGGTACTTCAGGTTCTGCAGATTTGATGGCCGACTTCTTCTTGCCTTTCTTCTTTGATTTGACCGTAGTTTCCGGGACAGTACCAGATTCTTCGCCTGATTTTACCTCTGGGGTTACAGCAACTTCAACAATTGGCACTACCTCCTTCTCTGGACTTTTTATAAAATTGAAAACAAATATGTTCAAATCAAAATATGGTTGAAAATATTATATGAGAAGCCAATAAATTTATTCATACAAGTTCAGGGGAAATACTTCAATCTGGGGAGTGAACAATATGCAGGCTGCTTGAACCCAAGGTGTGGTCCACTTGGGATTCTTTAGCAAATAACCTTTTTAACTATTTACCTATCGCACACAAAACAATAATCTAGCAAAGCCTTCTATCCCTGTCTTACATGAAAACTGTTAATTTATCAACATGCATAGCTGGTTGTATACCCGGATTCATTCAAACATAAGATGAGAATTTTTGGAAGATTACCAAGGAGAAATCATCTTATATTGGGGTAAATGCAGTCTGCCACAGAAAGACAGTTCATATAATGTAGAAAAAACAAAATGTAAACATGAAATTGTATCATAAATGACAAAAGGGGGATATTCTGTCTGAACAAAGTAACTTGTAAAAGTTTGGAGTGGGGAGGGGGATATTGACAATTAAACCAAATGACCTACGTCAATCATAACATCAAGGGCATGAAAACATGGTGTCTACAAAGTGTCACCCACTGTTCCTTCCTCTCTTTCACCTCTATCTGTTTCCAGTATAATGCCCTGGCTCTCTCAACAATATGTGATTCATGCCATCAACTATTCAAACAGTTACAAATACTTTCATTTCCATCTCAATACATTTTCTCATTACTTGTTTTTGTTACCAAGAATAGAGGTATATTTCAATCCAATTCTGAAATTCATGATTTGAATACACATTTCAACCACAACTTACATTTACCTTCCACGAACTTAACATTAGTTCAGAAAGGAGTCACTTACCTTCAAACATTAAAGTTAAAGCTTTTCAAATCCACATCAGTTACCATATTGAACACACGTTCTATAGTCTAGATGAATTTTATCAATCAGCATCCTAATGATTATGGTTCTTTGTTTTTTACTTGTTTTTTAACTTGTTTTTTAACTTGACTATTGATAGCTATAAGATCTTATTTAGTGTGTAACTTAACTCATTATTGCTATTCATTACCTTCTTGTCTGTCTTACTTGTATTTTACTTTTAACTGTTTTACGACAAAAGCACTGCACACTTTTATGTATTATGTATTACTGTGACTGTTTCCATATCTGTAAAGATCTAATGGAAAGTGAATAAATATATGATATGTTATTCAATTCAATTATAATATTCCAGCCATAAATTTTAAGCCCATGGTTCTGTGCATCATAATTCAATGTTAATAAAAATCCAAACAGATGCAACAGTATGCAGAGATTTATTTACTGCAAAGTCACTCTACATGTTTCGGGTGTCACAGCACCCATCATCAGGAGTACTAAAAACTGTAACCGCAGCCTCCGGTACAGGTCATAATACTGGTACAGCTACTTCCCTCC
>Ga0123355_10006349_pt1 | contig 17498 bp, 21 predicted proteins | sample TergutEmb28metaG_3_FD_89872 | JGI IMG/M metagenome (GOLD analysis project Ga0123355, IMG submission 89872) | Embiratermes neotenicus P1 segment gut microbial communities from Petit-Saut dam, French Guiana - Emb289 P1 | ecosystem: Host-associated > Arthropoda: Insects > Digestive system > Gut ...
AGCCTATCCAGGAATAAGCAGCTTCGCGCCTTTGCACAGATTTTCCGCATTGCCGCGTCGGCACTTCCTAGCTTGCCTTATGGGCAAGCGTCGTCAGCACCTCCTTGCACTGCGAAAAATCTGCGCAAATTCGCTTCGCTGTTATTCCTGGATAGGCTCTTAGAAGCTGTATTCAACTTCGACAATGACGCATTTGCGCGACGATTTTTCGCAGATTGAGGAGGTGGTTTCGCCGCTTGCCAAGAAGGCAAGCAAGAAAACGCCGACGAAAAGCTGCGGAAAATCGACCGCAAAGGCGGCGTTGGCGAAGTTGAATACAGCTTCTTAATCTGATTCACAGAAATATAGCGAATTAATTCGAAATCAGTCCAGTCTGTCGCCGAAAACACGTAGAATCGATCGCGATTTTCGGCTCGGCCTGGACTGTTTCTCATTTAATTCGCTATATACAATGGTTTTTATACGCTTTTTCTATATCCCATTCTTCGCCGTTTACTATATGTGTCATTAGCCCAAGGTCATCTGCATATTTTTGGTTTTCGTATTTTGCCGGGAAGTCAAAGCTTTCTATATAATCATAGTCCATTCCGTTTTTATTGGCTTCCATTGCATCTTTAGTAACACCCTTATACCACCGTTTTAATAGCACCCCAACCATATCATGTACAATATTTGCATATTCCACTGGGGTTATATTTTCGTTTAATTTTGCGGAACTGCAATTTATTTGCAGTAGTGTAGATTTTTTCCGAATATATTGAAATATGTGTCCTCTGTATTATAATCCCAATCTGTGAAATACCCAAAACCCTCCAATCTCTCGAAGAAGCCTTCCTCCCAGTGCTCATAAAATTCGATATCATTTTCCGTGCTAACCAGATTGTTAAATGATAAGGATATGCTGTAACCACCCTTTACCAAAACTTTATCAAACTGCGGGATAGCCTTGTGAATATAATTAATAACATATTCGCTGACTCTGTAATCAACCCGTGGGCGCTTGGATAATAAACTTGCGTTATCATGGTCAAAATGCCAATGTCGTGCTATATCAATCATTTTATCCTCTTTTCTTTGCTATGCAACACATTTGCAAAAAAATAGGGCGCTTGGAAATCGCCTGGTTGTTCACCCAGCGTCCAAACGCCCCAATGCTACACTTGTATGAACCGCTACTACTTCTTATCCAAAACCTCACCCAATGCCTTCTCCACAGCCCCGGCATTTACACCAGTGCCTTCGGCAAAGCTTTTAAGCTTATCCACCAGGTTAACCCCGGTTAGCGCCTCAACTGTTACAGGCAGCTTAGCAATAATATCCGTTACATAACCGGAAACCTTAGAGGCCCCGCCGCCTTCTCCGTTACCGCTGTCAATTACAACAATTTTTTCGGTTCTTGATAGAGGTTCGGCTACGTTCTTGGCTATCTCCGGCAGCCTTTCTATTACCATTTGGCTAACAGCGGCGTCATTATATTGCTTAAACGCTTCGGCTTTCTTATGCATTGCTTCAGCTTCCGCTAGGCCTTTCGCCTTAATGGCTTCAGCTTCCGCCAAGCCTTGCTGGGATATAACATCAGCCTGGGCAAGACCTTGCATTTTAACGGCTTCCGCTTTAGACGCACCGTCTAGTTTTATAGCTTCGGCTTCCGCTTGTGCACGGGCAATTTGCTCGTACTTCGTGGCTTCGGCTTCTTTTTCGCGCCTGTATTTATCGGCGTCGGCGGCCTTGTGCACTGTAGCAGCCAGCTCTCTTTCTTTTCTTATGGCTTCTTGTTCGGCCAGTTCGGTTTCCCTTTGCTTTCTTAGGAGTTCTACTTGCATTTCTGTATCGGTTACTTCTTTTCTCACCTTGTTTGCCTGTATCTCGTAGGCAAGGTCGGCTTGGGCCTTTGCAGCTTCCGCTTCTTGGCGGAAGGCCTGAACATTAAGTTCTTTTTCCTTTGCGGCTTCGGCTATTTGGGTTTCGGCTTGCAGGCGGGCGGCTTCGCCTAGGCGGGTGGCCTCGGCGGTTTTAACCGTAGTTTCCCTGCGCGCGTCGGCTTCGGCTATATCGGCGTCTTTTTTAACTTCCGCGATTTGTTTACGGCCAAGGGCCTCCAGGTACCCATTAGAGTCACCAAGGTCCATTACCGTGAAAGCCTTGATTTCCAGGCCCATTTCGGCCAAATCCCTGGCGGCGTTTTCTTGTACCTCGCTGGAGAATTTATCTTTATCGCGATAAATTTCTTCAACGGTCATTTTTGCGATAATTTCGCGCAGTTTACCTACTAATATATAGTTGGCTTGGGTGGAAATTTCATCGCTGGTGGTTTTTGCGTTGCCTCTGTAGAATTGCTCGAAAGCGGAATAAATGGACTCGTGGTCAGATTTAATTTTAACAACAGATACGCTTCTAACAGAAATGGCTACGCCTTGGCTGGAAATAGCACTTTTAATTTCCACCGGGATTTTTATGTTTTCAAGAGAAATAACGTCGTACCTTTCCAGTACGGGCCATACGATGCCGCCGCTACCGGAGATTACCCTCTTTTTACGGCCGGTTATAACAGCGGCCTTGTTTTGGGGTACACGCTTCCACATTGCCAAAATGCAGAAGATGACAACGAAAATTACCGCCAAAACTACAACAGCAATAATAATGGCTTCCGGTGGCAGAACTGATGCAATAACGGGTTTAAATAATTGCATTACTTTTCCTCCTTTGATATGTTTAATTACCCCTTTTAATATCCTGTGCCGGATGTGGGGTTAGCATTAATTGGCATTTAGTGCTTTTTCTAATGGTACAGCCGGTTTTAGTTCTTGTATGCTTCTTTCCATTACGTAGTATGCGTTGTTTTTTATGGAAGTGATAACTACATCGGTATCTTTTGCAACACTGCTGCCGTCCTCTGTTTTTGCGGGGCTGGTAACAAAAGAACCATTAACAGTGTACTTAATTTTGCCATAGCCGCCTTGGGGTATGGCCAGTGCCACTTTGGCCACAGAGCCAATAAGGGACTGTTTATCGTGGGTACTGGTGTGTTGTAATCTTACAAGGGGCAAAATAACAAGCCGGTACAGCAAAAACCCCGCAAACAAACCGCAGGCAAGGCTTATGGGGAATGCAAAGTAGCTTCCCATCCTAGGCGTTAAAATCAGGCCCACCCCGCCCATAACCGTAATAACAAGAGCCAAAACCTTGGGTTTTAAGAAGAAAAACCCCGTAGTAGCAAAGTCAAGAACCTCACCAAAAAACGCAGAAATCACAACGAAGCCCGCGCCTATTAGAAATAGTGTCAAGTACAATGGTGACATAGTTTAGCCTCCTTTCAAGCATTGTGTTGCTATAATACTACATATATGTGAAAATTGATATATCTTTTGTTAAACCAAAGGAAATACCCCTGCCGCAGGCAAGCCGCAACAGGGGTATTTGTTTTACATACATGAAAGTTGCCTATCCAAGCAGCTTTTTGCCAAATTCGTCGCCGCGGGCGGCCATAAACTCCTTACGCTGGGGCGGTGCGAAGATATCCATCGGGAAATCTAAGTCCGCAAAGTATTCGCATGGGTTAATGTCGTGACCTACGTCTGAACACATATCGGGGATGCAGAAACCGGTAGACTGTACATTAAGATGCACAAGCCTGAATAGCTTCAGGATGCTGAAAAGCCCGATTGTAACAAGTACTTCGCCGTGGCCCCTGTGTTCGCGGCGGTGGTGATGCAGTTTTGCGTCTAGGCCTACCGCCTTGGCAGTAACAATGAAATGTCCGCAAGCATTCAACTGAAAATCACTGTTCAATTATACAATCAACCTGTGCTGGATTCTACTGGGTATATGCTTAGGGAACGTAGAAAAGTGTTGGGCGTAACCAGTAGGCAGTTGGCGAAGCGGCTTGGCGTGGATAAAGCCCTCATTCTTAGGGCTGAACTTAATAAGACTGTATTGGACATGCCTATGCTCAAAAGGATATGTACTGAGCTAGGTATTGCCCCTTCCTCCGTAATTGATAATGAGTACAGGTTCGTACACGGGGGGTATAGGCAAGCCATTGGGTTTCTGGTGGACATGCTGGGTACTCACCAATTATTAGCTGCACTCAACTTGAAAGATACCCCAACCCTAAAAAGGTGGCAGACCGGTAAAACAAGGCCGACTCTTGAGCAGAAGCGTACTCTGATGACGCTTTACAATGACTTTGAAAGATAGGGTCAATTAAGCCTATATCTGTATCATATAGATAGCTGTGTTGCTTGAATATATACGCTGGTGTAAAATATAATTAAATTAAGGGGGCAATAATATGCCAGACGGGATTACCCACAGTAATAAAGATGTAATGTTCAAAGTCCTAAGTCAGAACTATGAAAACAAATCACTAGCTGTTTACGGGCTTAATGTTCCACGAATCAAACGGCTGCTCCCAGCAAACTACCCGGCTGTTACCGCAACAGAGATTCATGCGGAGAACCCATTCCTGTTAGAAGATGATTCTTTGCTTATATTAGAATATGAATCAGATCCTACGCAGGAAGATTTCTTGAAATATAACAAGTACACGATAAATGCCCTGGAACGTTTACGTAAGGATAGCATCAAAATTGCAAGGGTGATTATCGCTGTTATCTATACTGGCGATATCAATGCATATACTTCGGAGTTCGACGTAGGAGCGTTACGTATCCAGATTGAACAGGTATTTTTATCACGGTTTGATACAGATGAAATATATGATGGAATTAAGACAAAGATAGATGCTGGAGAACCACTCTCCGATGATGATGTTATGAGGTTAATCATTTTACCGCTTACGCAGCCAGACAAGGCCAGAAAGCAAAAACTCATAGAGAACGCAATTAATCTAGCGAGGCAGGTGCAGGATGAGCAGCAACAGCTATTCATTGTAGCTGGCATACTAACTGCTACGAACAAATTTATTGACCGTGAATATTCAGACATGGTGAAGGGATGGATTAAGATGACAAAAGTAGCAAGGCTTTTTGAAGAAGAAAAAATTGAAGCTGTTAATGCGGCTGTTGGTGAAACGTTAAAAAATGAGCGAATTAGAACTGCTAAAGAAATGCTTGAGGCAGGCGAAGATATCCTTAAAATTATGCAATTTACCAAACTCACACGTGCGGAGATGGACGAGGCTAGATTGTTGATTGGCGCGTAATATAATTATCTCTTATCCATGCATCTAAATTGTATGATCCATAATTCTAGCTATATATTATAAAATATACAAACAAAAAAATTCCCCTTGCCGGAGTCATCCCGGCAGGGGAATTTTGTTTGCACATGTGTATGCATTTTATGCGTCATAAATTGTATACGCTTTATGTTAATAGAAATCCGTGCAATTTACGGTGCATAAAATGAACTGTTTTGTGATTGGATTTATGTAATTTGGCATTGTTATACTTTTATAAAGGAAGGGGTGAACACGGTGGCTAAAATAGACTTCAACAACATAAACAATGAAATTGTTTACGAGTCCTTCGCTGTCGATGGCAATGAAGCAGAAGCCCTAAACGATAGCTACCTAGAACTCTTCGAACTTATAGGTCGTGATGCAATGCTCAAACTATTCACCCATTTTCGTGGGGACAAGATAGATTGTCCAATGCGCCTGTATCGCCCAGAATTCATTGCTGACCTTGCAAAGCATGAAACCGACAGACGCGAACGTGCTAAAATTGCCAGAGCAGGAGGTTATTCAGCAAGGGTAATAGAGGGGCTACTTAGCAAACGCAGGAAAGAAAACGAAGAGAACTAACTCAGATACGATGACCGCCCCTAAAATTAGCGATGAGCGAATTTGAAAGGAGCGGTGACATATGGCTCAACTCTATGGTTACGTTCGTGTCTCTACAAGGGAGCAGAACGAAGACCGGCAACTTATCGCAATGCGGGGTTTTGGTGTAACGGACGAGGATATTTTCATTGATAAGCAGTCCGGCAAGGATTTCCGCAGATATGCGTATCAAGAACTGCTGGCAAAATTAAAGCCCGGCGATACCCTCGTTATCAAGAGCATCGACAGACTCGGCAGGGGTTATGAGGAGATCTTAGAGCAGTGGCGGGTTATCACAAAAGAAAGACAAACCGCCATAGTTGTAATCGACATGCCTCTGTTAGACACCAGGCAAAAGGAAAGGGACTTAACTGGCACCTTCGTAGCAGACCTGGTTTTACAGATTCTTAGCTATGTGGCCCAACAAGAACGAGAGTTTATCCGCCAGCGGCAGGCTGAAGGCATTGAAGCTGCTAAGGCTCGTGGGGTCAAGTTTGGCAGGCCACCGATGGAGCGACCAGGAACATTCCCCGAAGTGCGAGAAGCCTGGGCGTGCGGGGAAATCTCAGCACGAGAAGCAGGACGCAGGCTTGGGGTTAGTCACAAAACTTTTCTTGCCTGGACGCGGCAGTGACGCTTTGGGAAAATAAGTAGGCTTTTATCTTCACTGCTATTATTCCTAAATATAAGTACTCTGCAAGGCAGTCATCGTATTTGTATTCTATCGCTCAAATGTAGTAAATGTGCGCTGTTGTCGGTAATTCGTACCTGTCACAGCGCACACTGGGAATTATAGCAAGTGGTAAAATTAATTGCAATGTCGAATGAAAAATAAAGCCTAGATTTATACCCACAGTTACTTGATTTTTTATTGTTTATCGAAAGCGAGGAAGGGATATGAAAAAACATAGATTATTCGCAACAATAATTTTTGCATTTGTTCTGTTTATCATGCTTGGTGGGTGCGGGTCGCGTTCAATATCAGGGATATGGGAACATGGCATAGATTCTGATGTGTACTTTGTGTTTGGTCGAAGAAATTCCGCGACATTAAATATAGACGGTAATTCAATTAGTGGTAGTTATAACCTTAGCGGAAGACATATACGCATTAGGTTTTATTATGATGGTCACTTAGTAATTGACGAGTCTGGAACACTTACTAATGACCGAAACGCATTCAATTGGGGAAGCGATGTTTTCGTTAGAAGCGGTAGTGGGAGATCTAGCTTTCCATGGTGGGGCTGGATACTAGGACTTGCAGTATTAGGAATAGTAGGCAATGTAATTAACTCTGGAGATAAGCGCGTTACAGACAAGGGGTTAGAGTAAATATAAATATTTATCTTTTATATCATCACAAAATATATTTAAGGGGATGAACATATGCAAACATTTCTTCTGTATGGCGAGGACATTACTATTCCATTGGAACTGGTTAATTATAACACATTGCAAGGCACATATGAAAAGCTTGCTGAAAAGGTTTGCAGCGAGTTCACGGCACAGTATAAAAACAAATTTAATTGTATCGAAGATGTAATTAAGGGTTATATGGGGCTTTATGAAGAACACTTGATGGCTGCGATAAATGCAGCAGTTGAGGACTTGATAGCCAACAATGTATACGATGTAGATGCTAATCAATTTGTTAAAGCCCATTCTGAGGCCGGAAGGATCCTGGGATTTGATGCTCTGGACATAATTGAAGAACAATTCGAGGATATCCTGGAAGACCAAGCCGCAAAAAATGCCTATAGAACATCGCGCAGGCAGAACCGTGGTAAGTGGGTTGGTGGTGGCTTTGGATTGGAGGGTGCTGTTAAGGGTGCGGCAAAAGCTGGCGCTCTTAACGTAGGGAGTGGGATTTTGCATGGCACCGCCAACATCATTGGCAGCACATTTTCGGCGATTGGCGCATCTGCTAAAAAATCTGCACTATATAACGATCCTGAGACATTTCGTATTTTGTTATACGCGGTAGTGCAGGATTGCCGGGACGTGAAATTTACTCTTTCAGAGATTTTAAGAAAGAACGGCATGAATGTGAAACCTGTAACCAAAGATGGTATAGAAAAAGCTACTGTTTTATTTAATAATGCAGTTAAACCGTCCTTCCCCAAAGGAAAATTACTAGATGTAGCAAAACAGTTGATTCTGACAAACCCTTACGAGGATGAATACTACCATCTGATGGTGGATAAGTTCGGCGATGAAGCTAAGGAAGTAGAACAGCTTGCGGCTTTTTTTAACATAGACATAGTAGGCTACAAAGAGGGCTTGGTTAAAAAACATTTATGTAATTTGCCGGTAGCTACTTTAGAGGAGGCGCTGGCCGCAAAGACAGCTATATCTGATTTATGTATAAAACTAGGTGGCGTACCTAACACAGTTCAAAAAGAAATTGATGATTTGATTGAAGATAGGAAATACAAACGAATCTATGAAAAATTCAATGCCTGTGCAAAAACATCACTAGAGGAGTGGGGTATTTGCAAGCATGAAATGAAGCGCCTAACCGAAGAGTTGGAGGTAGCCGACGGTGGGAAAAAAATATTAGCAGATGTTGATGCCGGCATACTCAAATTCAAGATAGATATTGCAACAACATTCTTGCACAATCTACCAAGAACCAGTGAGGAAGATGCCATTGCAGCAAAAGAGAAGTTGGTTAATTATTGTAAGGAAATTGACTTGAGTGTGGATAACCCAGCTATCAAGGAAATCAACGGGGTTTTAAATCAGATTGACATTGATATACGCACAGTTGAAGGATGTGAATTCGCAACCCGTGAAATGGCACAAAAAGCTAATATCGAGAAGTGCGAGATGGAGGCTTTATTAGGCGGCCCTCCAGTGTCTAAAAATGATTATCAATTTCTACTCACATACTTAGATAGCCACAAAATTACACCAGAACTAGAACAAATCTACAGTGCCAGATACAGTACTGCCTTAATGCGTATTGCTAAAAAAGGTAGATACGCCCAAACATACGAGTTCAGAAAAAAATCTGTATTAAAAATTGGGCCTAGTAGGCAAGGCATAATAATTCATGTTGTTGCGTACGCTGCATTGGCGGTATTTGGTATCTATTATTCTCTAGAGTTTCCTGTTGCACTTGGAATACTAATTTGGGAAGTAGCAAAAAGATTGTATGAGAGAAATGCTTGGCGAGAGCTTACTCATAATGGGGAGCATGAGTTAAGCTTTGTTCTATCAATAAGCCCCACAATGGTTTCTACATTTGCGACAGCAGAGCCTATCTTACGTATAAAAGAAGACGCGGCAGATACACTATCGTCATCACATAAATCCCCATCTATGTGCCAAACGTGTAATGCCGAAACCAGTCCTACTACTAAGTTCTGTGGGAAATGCGGCAGCAAATTAATGGAGGAGTAATTTATGTTTTGTGGACAATGTGGCAGCAAATTGATGGATGACGTAGTTTTCTGTACTAGCTGTGGGGCAAAAATAGTTGATAGTGATGCGTTAGAACAATCGCAGAGTGAATCTATTAAGCCAACTCAACCACAAGTTCAAGAAGCAGTTGCACAGGCGAACAAATTTAGACCAACATGGTGATGTCGCATACTTAATATTTTCAGGTAATGTAACAGATGGAGATTATCTGGTATAGCTAACGACCCCAAAATTTGCGAGGCTTTATTAACGCAGATCGCGGACAGAAATACAAATGTCAAATTAATGAAATAATGCCACTCATAATCTGTATGATTCATTTCATATATTAATAAGATATAGGAGTTCATGATGAAAATGTATTTAAAATCGCTCTGCGTAATTACAATATTACTTTTGGCATTTACTGCTTGCGGCAGGAGCGAAGAAACGGAAACTAGCACTTATGACAATGAACTTGTATACGCACCTTATAGTGATATTGAGGGTAACTCACCACAAACTCATATCGGAGTTAATCCTCATGTAAACTTTATTGGAAACATGCGTTTATCGAATGCGTATGATTTTTCGGAAAACAGAGCCTGGGTACAACACACTACTTCTGTTCTTGGAAATTCTGTAAATATATCACTTCTTATTGACACTCAAGGGCAAATCCTTTGGGAATCCGATCCCACAGAGGGGCAATGGGGGCATAGTAATTTCAAGGATGGCCTAGCTATTTTGCATAGAGGCGGCAGCACAGTCTATAGGTTTAGAGAAGTCGCAATTATTGATATAAACGGAAACATTACTTATTCCCGAACGCAAAATAACTTTGGCATACTCGGATATGGTGGCGGACTGTTTTTAGTGGCAGAACATATATCTGATTTTCACGCTAATGAGTGGCGCATAGGCGCGATAGATAAATACGGTAACATTGTCGTTCCATTACAGGCATACGCTTGCGCTAATGGCAGAAACCTAAATATTAATGAGTGGGTGAGGTGTATCTACTTAGGTAACGGTATTTTTAATTTATCTTTTCGCGATTGGCGTGAAGAAGTCGTCATTAATATTACTGAACAGCGAGTTATTCTTAATTCTAATGATTTGCATTCTATACAGCGTTTTAGCGGGTTTGAAAACGGCTATGCGATAGTGGCCGTAAACGAAACCCCTTGGAGGGGCCTAACAGTACCTGGCATATACAGGATAGGGCTAAATGGAAACCCTAATGGACGGCTTGCTAACGATTGGACGCAAGGACAACTCTATAATTTTTACGAAGGTTTAACATATATCTATAGAGATACATGGGGGACTCTTAGCAGTCATTTGGGCGGAGCATTTTACAATGCTATAGGAATACGAGTAATTGAGTTCCCCGAATTCTATGGTGTTCGCCCCTTTCGCGCACATCCATTTATCAACGGACATTCAATATTAGAAATTCAGGGAGCTGATGGACAGTGGTACATTAGTGCGATTAACAGAAGAGGTGAGATGCTGTTTGAACTTGTAACTGGCTATAGTGAGTGGCAAAGAAGTAATGATGGAAGATATATACTTCTGATTAGTCAAGGTAGCTTGCTAGTGTCTACAATAACGGGCTTCCCATTGATAGAAATAAACTCTCGGTATGTTGACACTGTAGGTATGAGAGCAGGAGCGCAATATGATGTATCAAATGGATTTATACGGATTAATAATTTCTTTGTTAATATACATGATGGAACAATTATAGGACATCCTTATTATGTCTATAACGAAAATTTTATGGTTTACCTATTTCCGCAAGACAATATTCCTGCAAACTATGGAATAGCAGCGCATGACGAAGTAGGGTCTTTTGAGTTGCAGCAAGCCGCCTATGAAGGGATGATAAGCCTGCCCCGGGGATGGACTTTCGATAGCATGACTGGGTACGCCACTAGCCAAAATGATGTGGTAATGATTGTAAGAAGGGATGAAGGTATACAAATACAATTAGCCGGCGAAGGTGAAGCTTTTCTTTTTAACGATGGAAACACAGGGATCCAAATAAATTTGCCACAACAGATTTTTTGGATAAACGGCGATGTGCTTATAACTATACGAGCTGTATTTTTTCAACAAGGGCAGCGGGAGTATATTACAAATATAGCAAGAACGCTTACAGACCCGCTACGTACCGGCATTCCAGCAGATATGGTGATTCCATATATCCCTGATGTAATCGTGCAGACATACGAAGGGATGCTAAGTGTACCGCAGGGATGGCGTTTTGACAGTGTAACGGGATATGCTACTGGTCCACACGTAACTTTGAGAGTAAGTAGGGATGAGGGCATACAAGCACGACTACGCGGTGAAGGCGAAGAATTTCTCTTTGATGACGGAAATGTAGGACTCCAGATAAATCAACCCCAGCAGATTCGTTGGGTAAATGGAGATGTGGTCATAACGATGCCGGCGGTACATTTCCAAGAAACACTAAGAGAGGCAATAACAGCAGTCGCGAGAACCCTTACGGATCCATTGCGCACACCAGGAAATCCGACAGATTCAAGGATTGATGCACATCATCCCGCAATGCCATCTTATATTGACGCAGACTTGCTAGTTGGACAATGGGAGTTAGATATTGTTATGAATGGGCCTCTTGATGCTAGTCCGACGCAATTAATAACATTTTTCTCAGGCAACGAAGGATATATGGTTAGTCTAGGGTTTTATGATTTATTATTTTATTGGACAATCTGGGATGGACAGCTTCTTATAGAAAGTCAATTCGGTGAAACACTTTATTACATTGAATTGACGGATATGATTCTAACCTTTATTTACGATATAGATGCCAATTTCTACGCAACATATAGAAGAGTTGAATAGGAGACTATGCATTTATCAGTTTTATAGATCGTCAAATAATCGCATACCCCGCCCCACCAGTTATATATTCTTCCTTAGTAAACTACAAAAGGAAGGGGGTATGGCGCCATGAGCAGGTTAAAAATTGTAGAACTTGTAGTAGCAGCAGGCACAGCATTATTTTCAGCCGCGAAGTATGTAGTTAAGTTCATAGACTACATTTTCAAGCTAAGGCATAAAAATGTAGCAAACGCTGTAGCAAGTACAGCATAAAAAACTGCAACCGCAACACACAGGGGCTTCCGTCATGGAGGCCCTATTTTATTACCCAAATGAAGGAGCGATAAGTAATGCCTGCCAACATTGAAACGATGTTTTACACACGGGTAGCACCTTGGCACGGTCTAGGTGTCTGCGTTGAAGAAGCCATAAACACTGAGGAAGCACTAGAAAAATCCGGGCTTAACTGGCAAGTTATCCAGCGTACCATAATGACCGCCAGCGGAGATCCAATCTCCGGTTATAGGGCGAACATTAGGGAGACAGATAACAGAGTTCTTGGAATAGTAACGGATCGCTACCGCCCCGTTCAAAACCAGGCCGCATTTCAATTCACCGATGCCTTATTGGGAGAAGGGGTTAGATATGAGACTGCCGGCAGCCTAAGCAACGGCCGCAAGGTTTGGATGCTCGCAAAGCTTCCCGAAAAATATACAATTCAAGACGAGGAAATCGAACCCTACTTGGTCTTTTCCAACTCCCATGATGGCAACAGCAGTATACGTGTGGCTATGACCCCGATTCGCGTTGTCTGTCAGAACACACTAAATCTGGCCCTTAATAACGCGAAGCGCATATGGTCAACAATTCATGTTGGCGACTTGGCTAACAAAATGGACGAAGCACACAATACCTTGCAGCTTGCCGAGAAGTATATGGGCAAACTGGGCGAGGAATTCTCCCGGTTATCCCGGATTCGCCTGCCCGACACAAAGATTATGGAGTATATCGAAATGTTGCTGCCTATGGATGATGAACCTTCGGAAATTCACCAGCGGAATGTTACCCGTATCCGCGAAGATTTGAAGATGCGCTATTTCGATGCCCCAGACCTTCAGCATGTAGGCCGAAACGCCTACCGCTTCATATGTGCCGTAAGCGATTTCGCTACCCATGCAGAGCCGTCAAGAAAGACTGCTAATTATAGGGAAAAGGTCTTCGCCAAAACCATTATCGGAAACCCGTTGATTGACAAGGCTTATGAGTTCGTAAACGAGGCAGCATGACGGCCTAAACAGCGGTTTTCTATGTTTAAGTGCAAATCATACAGCGCCGGCTAATATCGTATTTGCAACCCACGAATCTATATATTCTAACCGTGTATAGAGTGCTCCCCCTGCACCCTATACAAATAAAAATCTTAGGAGGCCAAAAATGGCAAAAGTAACAATCGCAGGAAGCAGCTATGTTATTACATCGGCTGTATCAATGGCGGATTTGGAAACGGTTAAAAAGTATCGGCCATCCGCGCTGGCAATCACAGACCCGGAGACAAAAGAAACCTTATTTAGGGTAGGAACCGGCACCAGCAGCATGAGTGACTACGGTATCAGTTTTGGCGGGGCATCTAATGATGAAGCCAAGCTGGCAACGGCTACGCTGCCAATTCCAACTGATGCCGAGGATGCTAAAGAGTATGTACTCGATAAGGCTGGGCTGGCGTTAGTCAACCTCGAAAAAGTTGAAGGCGAAATTGCCGAAACGCTGGATGACATTCACAGTGAGCGTAAATCCATCGCTGAAAGCATCACAGTTAGCGTCTAATTAACCGGCGCACGGCGCAAACACTGGGGGCCGCGTTTGCGGTTCCCAGCCATTTCTATATTATCAGGAGGAAAAATCCAATGATTAAAGTTACGATGGGCAACAACGTAAAGCGAACCAGCGAGATTTTAGACGAAAATACGACTCTCCGTGAGGCCCTGGAGGATGCGGAGATTGACTACACCACCGGCATCATGAACCTAGATGGCTCTACTCTTGGCCCCGGCGACTTAGACAAAACCTTTGCAGACTTTGGCATTATCGAAAAATGTTATCTGCTTAATGTTGTCAAAGCTGATAATGCATATCGGCAAGCCCAGCGGCAGCAATTCACATTTGCGTAGTAACATACAAAAACGGTATGAAAGCTTAATAGGGCGGTAGGCGCATAACAAACCTACTGCCCTAATTATTTTACGGAAAGGGGGTTCATACCATGTTTAATAAAGCCATTTATGACACGACACTGACAACAGAGGTTGCCGACAGGCTGTTTTCAAACATCGTCGCTGTAAATGCTCCAGACAAATCATTCCTAGCTACATTACGGGCATTGCTTCATAAACGTCTGCCGCAAAACGAATGCATACGGCTTACATGCCTAGGGCTGCACCTTTCCGGCTATGATGTATCAGCGGCGTCGGTTTCACAGTGCATGAGTTGGTTTATTCCAGATATGATTCGGTATCCCTCTACATCCAGCCAAAATATTTACATCATACACATAGCAAACTCTGATGCCAGGGGATATATGCTGGAGATTGTTAAAGCCAACACAGGCACTGGTAAACGATATCTTAGCGATTACACCCGGCGGGATGACTTGCATGTGTTCTTTGCTCGTAAAGCAAAAGCATTATTCTATACAGACACTGCCGGGGAGAATACCGTCATATTCACAGACACCTTGGAGTTAAAGCAATTTCATGCCCTGCAAATGATGATTCCCAAATACCTGCCAAGCCTGTTTGGCAATAGTCCCCTAACCGAAATGGAAATCGCATTGCTAAAAAGCGCCGGCAATAAGTCTGCTGTTGAATATGATACCGATTCCAAATTTAAACCTATCTGACAGAGCGGCTGCGGGAAACGCGGAGCAAGCGCTTTCCCGCGCTTAGCCGCGATAGGCAGATAGGATTTAAATTGGAATCGGTATGAGACATTGATTGAAGATTTCGCTAAAGACCTTGATATGCGGAGTGAAATCATACGTAGTAAGCTGGCAGGCTTTGAAACGGTGTTTGAGCGTATTAAGGCAGACGAACTCCGAAACGAAATTAGCACATGCCGGGATGAGTATGAATATCATTTATCCCTAATGCGTGAGGCCGCTAATAAAATGCAAGAGCGTAAATATGCCCTGGCAGGGTTGGAGTGCGCTATCAACGATAAATCTGGGGATTCGGAGTTAATGGAATACTTCATGTGCAATAAAAACCTATCCATTATTAAGGTTTCCGGAACTGCTATTACATTTATAGCCCACGGTTACGCGGATATTTACGATATAGATGCCTTTGAGCAGTATGCCGGGAATCACAATGGATATATGTATAGCAGCATCCATCCAAATATATCAAAAACCCAAATGGAAATGCTGTATCGTTCAATATTCAGTGATGGCCGATATAAACTACGCATTTGTGCTGCATATAAGGCGGATATGAGTACCGGGTTAAAGGCAATCCAAAACTACATGTTCCCATCCGAAAGCCAGACATATTTTCCTAACCCGCATATCCAACACTTTGGTTGTATCGGAACCTATGCTGGCCGTTTCCAGGAATATATGCATAAACGGGATTACGTTGGGGCTATAGACCAGGCCGTAGTATCCGCAAGAAACCTAAACTTCTACGACTCATCGGTTATGGGCAGGTTTGCTACGGAATTTTCTCATACATCAATAAAATGTATTGAAAAGTCTGGCGGCCACCTGCTTACACCGTATGACGCAATTACAGAACTTGAAGGGGGCATAGCATAACATGGCAAAACCGATAGCTATGACAGAGGAAATGAAGCAGCAGGCCCGTGACGATTTCGCGGCGGCGCTTGATAGCATAAAAATGTCGGATGGTAAATTCAGCTATAGCAAAAGCTTCAAATATGAGGATGCCGGTGCCGTTGTATGGCTCACACAAGAGGCGTATAAAAAAATAGTGGCTCTTGTAACAGAGTTCCCGGATGAAGTTGGCTGGCATGGCACTGTATCCCGCTCCAACGACAGCGAGTTTACCATAGAGGATATATTCGTATATCCCCAAGAGGTTACGGGCAGCACAGTCAACACTGACCAAAGGGCCTATTCCAACTGGCTTTATGCGCTAGACGATGACACCTTCAACAGTATCCGTATGCAAGGGCACAGCCATGTAAATATGGGAGTGTCGCCGTCGGGTGTAGATGACAAGCACCGGCAGCAGATACTCGGCCAGTTAGAGCCAGATATGTACTACATCTTCATGATATGGAATAAGGCTTTGTCCGTCCATACTTTAATCTACGATATGGCGCGAAATGTTATGTATGAAAACAATGACGTTGAGGTCAATCTTCTTGGCGGTGAAGGTATGGACGAGTTTCTAGCTGATGCTAAGGAAAAGGTGCAGAAGCTATCCGCTAAAAAGTACAATGGCAAAGTAGGCGGCAAGCGTAAGGCAAGAAGGCCAAGTATTGAACAAATCGAACTTGATGCAGAGTTTGACGATTACCCGCCATATGGAACGTATGGTTACTATAGTTATGGAGGTAACACATGGGGACTTTGAATCTTGCCAAAAGTTACGGCTTTTTCAAGCCAGAGGAAGTAACTGAGCGCATCCATATAATCGGTTGCGGGTCAGTTGGCTCCACGGTGGCAGAGCTGTTGGCAAGGTTTGGGCTTACCAAGCTGACGCTGTATGATTTCGATAAAGTTGAGCCTAAGAACCTGGCTAACCAAATGTTCCGGCAGGAGCATATTGGGATGGAGAAGGTTAATGCATTAGCCCATATGCTGTATGAAATAAACCCGGAGATTAAAATCACCATTAATGCGGCATCTCATGGGTATGTAGCACAGAAGCTATCTGGCTATGTATTCCTGTGTGTTGATAATATTGAACTCCGCCGGGAAATAGCCTCCGCTAATAAATGTAATCCCTACATCAAAGCCATGTTCGATTTCCGCACCCGGCTTGTTGATGCCCAGCATTATGCGGCAGACTGGTCAGACATGAAAATGGTTGATGATTGCAGTATGCAAAACACGCCACGCCGAACTTGAACAACTGCTAAACAAAATCTATGAGGACAACGCACTTGGCAAGCTACCCGAAAAGCGTTTTGAATCTTTATCCCAAACCTACAGCACCGAGCAAGAGGAATTGGAAATAGAAATAACCCAAATCCAAACCGCAGTAGAGAAATACGAGGACGAAAGCGGACGAGCCGAGCAGTTTATAAAACTGGTAAACCGCTACACAGATTTTGAGGAACTAACCTCCGCCATGCTACATGAGTTTGTAGAAAAGATTGTAGTGCATGAGCGTGAGGACAAGATGGTACACACAAGCCCCCAAAAGGTTGAAATACACCTAAACTTTATCGGTGAGTATGTAATACCCGACACCCTATATCAGCC
>Ga0123355_10006350_pt1 | contig 17494 bp, 18 predicted proteins | sample TergutEmb28metaG_3_FD_89872 | JGI IMG/M metagenome (GOLD analysis project Ga0123355, IMG submission 89872) | Embiratermes neotenicus P1 segment gut microbial communities from Petit-Saut dam, French Guiana - Emb289 P1 | ecosystem: Host-associated > Arthropoda: Insects > Digestive system > Gut ...
GGCTTGACATATTCCTGGTGCGGCTAAGAGGACTTGAACCTCCACAGGGTTGCCCCCACTAGAACCTGAATCTAGCGCGTCTGCCGATTCCGCCATAGCCGCAAGTTCATGAATTGTAACATAAAAAGGGCTAGGTGTCAATCCCTCAAATCCTAAGTTCCAGGGTGGAGGGCTTCCGGCCACATAGAGCAGGTATGGTATCAATGCGACTCTGCTTAAGGACTACGCAACAAATTCCACACTCGGCTTCGAGTAAGAAACAATGAACGGCGGGCTTCATGAACAAGTTGTCTAGAGATGGAAATATGTTGTAAGATATGGCTATGGGGTATATAATGTCTATAAACCGCTTTGGCGAATAGCTGATGGGGAAATTTCGTGTTTGTGAATAAAAACACGACACTGAGAGGGGATGAGCCGGGTGAAACTAAGGATATATATTACAATCATTTTAGCGGGGCTTTTGTTGCTCGGCGGGTGTACCTACACAGAACATCTTGACCCGCGCATGGAAAGCATCGAATATTTAGAGATGAGCGAAGAAGCCGGGCCGCCAGCCGGGGACATACATCTCCCGGAGAGCGCTGTCTCCGCTGTTCACAACCAACTGACAGTGTACATAAACGATGCGCCAATTTCTATGACGGCCTACTACATAGAGGGCGGCTACTACTTCTACCTGCGGGATATTGCATACGTGTTAAAAGACACGCTGGCCAGCTTTGACTTGACACTGGCCGGGCCAGATAACCCCATTGAGTGGCCGATCGGCGCTGGCCGGATGAATTACGGTCCCCCGAGCGGTGCTTCATTGAATAGACGCCAACCTTATATACCTTATATACCTTTAAGCATTGAAATGCGGTCTCGCGTTCCCGGTACAGAAGCCGCCGTACATATAGATTTTCTTATACATGATCAGAGCTGGATTTCCAGAGGCCCGTTCTACAATTCTGCAATTATAGATGCGTTTATAATCAACGACAGACCCTACATGAGCCTGTATAGCGTAGGCCAAGTGGTGGGTTATAGCGCCTATTGGGAAGCGCAGAGCAATACCTTTCACATAGATACACACGAACCTGCGTTGAGTGATTACGGTCGTCAAGTAGCGGAAGAATTTTTGCGCCCATTCTTGACGCTGCACAGTGAACACATCTGGCATTATCGCGTCGTTCTTGACCCCGATACGGGTGATGAGATTGAATTCGGCCTGCCATTTTATCGAGATGGCCGATACGTCCAGCGGTATGACTTGTTTGACCTAACCGGCAACGGCATACCCGCGATTGTCATACATTGGGATATACTGTATATGTCCCGCTGGGGTGCAGGGCAGTATCTGTATGTATATCAGGATGGCGGCTACGTGCAGGTTGCCAAGATAGGTATGCATATATTCTATCGCTCAAGCCAAGGAGAGGTATTCCTTTATACAGATAACTGTTTGGGATATTCCGGCACCGGTCATAGAACCATTCATTCGGTTATTTTGGACGATGGCAACCCGCGATTGGAACTTCTTCTTTCAAGCGAGTTGGACAGCGAATCAAGAGAGCATGTGTTTTACATCAGCGAGAAGTTGGCGGACATGGATGAAGAAGCCCTCCGGCACTTTTGGAGAAACGTCCCGGTTTTCAACGTCCCGGGCCGCCCGGATGAACCCCTGTTTCCGATTCGGCCGTTCACCTTTGCTCACTTTGCCGATTAACCGAAAAAACTACAGCGCGAAGTAATTGCCGGGGGTTTGCGCTGTAATAAAACCACCCACGCTTGCGAATACTACTGTAGTAAAACTTCTGAGAGGGGTATTAGCGGACATGACCCGTGAGCAACTGATAGAAGAAGTGAAGGAAGAGTACGCGAACATCCGCTTTAGCGAAGACCAGCAACACTTTCACAATACTGCCTCCGGGATTACCCCGGAAGCTTATTACGGCACGCTGATGAGAACAGTAATTGGCGAAATCTCCAAAGGGAAGTTTGACAACTGCCGCTCAGGGAAAGAGGTTGTCAACAAAGTCAAGGCCGATAAGTCCCTGCTGCCGCAGTGGTGATGACTTTGCCGCCGTGCCTCCGTTTTAAGATCATCCATAATAATAACAAGCAGGCTCCGCTATTCGCAGAGCCTGCTTGTTATTTACTTGTGTGAGGGCCAAGCGCTACCAGTCGAAAAGATTTGTGTTGGCAGCCGTATCCGGGTTGATAAAAACGTTAAACACCGACATACCGTAATGCAGGTGCGGCCCGGTTGAAAAACCGGTCGAGCCAACCTCTCCGATTTTTTGGCCTTGCCTGACCATGTCGTTTGCTTGCACATCCATCGACACCAAGTGGTAGTACCATGTCCGCAGCCCAAACCCATGCTCAATCGCAATGGTGTTGCCGGTAAGCTGCAAATATCCCGCAAAGAGCACCCGGCCCGCGGCGGGGGCATAAACCGGAGTTCCTTCGGGCAGGGCAATGTCAATCTGCGCATGGCGCATTGGCCCCGTGCCGTTTACAAAACGGATTACCGCAAAAGGCGTAGTAATTCTCCCGCCCTCGACGGGATTGGCAAACCGGCCTTCCCAGTGGCGGCTGTCGCCGTCCACAAGGCGCAGCGGATGAATAACCCGCCTGTACTCGGCATTGGCCTGCTCGGAGTTCATTGTTTGGGCGGCGGTGGACGGGTCTATGGTGAAGCGCTGCACCTCGAACTGTGTGCTTAGCACGGTTATGGGGAAGCGCTCGTAAACGCCGCCCGCGCGCAGCTCGATAAAATGCTCGCCCGGGGAAGTGTGAATGCTCACCGGAAACAGCGCGACAGCGCCGCCATGGCCGTCGGGAAAAAAGACGGGGCGAAATTCAATGGAGGATCTGCTCTGAACATGTTCCCCCTGAGGCAGATTGTGTGCCCGCAATACGAGCGCCTCCCCCAGATCGGTGACATTGCCGCTTATTTCAAAGCTCGGTTTCAGCTCGCTTGTGTGCAGGGTATATCTGAAATGTATGGTGCCGGTGTAGTTGGGGCTTTCATATCGCGCGATTATCCGGACGCCATAAGTACTGCCGGGGATGAGCGGAAAGTCGGCCGCATCCTCTGGCGTACCCCGGAAAAGTTCCACTTCCTCAAAGGTGGAGATTATCACTTCGCCGGAACCCGGCTGATGTGAAAATTTTAACTGCGGCAGGCGGTTTTTTTCCCAGTCTGCAATCGAGAGATCTGCACTGACGGGGGGAGCGGAAGGGAGAAAGCTTCCGTCCAGCCTGCGGTGGGCATAACTGCTGCTGACAACGGGGATTAAATATTCGGGTTGGCCGTCGTCAATGATCAACATGGCGCGGGGGTGCTGCCGGTAGCGGTAAAAGCCGTCAATGCCGATTGTAATCGCAAAGAACTTATCCTGATCCAATATGTACCAGTTTGCATTGTCATAAAGCAGCAGAGCGCCGCCCGCGTTAAAGACGTCGTATGTGAACGCCTCGCCCGAGGCGTTCAGCCCAAGGCGGATAAGGCGGTCATCTTGGCTGGCCGCAAGCGCGGTTCTCTGGGCGGCCTCCAAAAGCGCGGACATGGCGGCGATGCGCTCGGTGTCGGTTACGGTTACATGTACGGTTATTTCGGGGTCGGCGTCAAGCGAAAGACCGGTCAGCTCACCGGGCAGGCGAAAGTACGCCGTATTTTCGGTGAACCCCAAAACACTCGGAACCGCCCAAAGCGCGGCGCCTGTTATAACAACCAAGACAGCCAAAACAGCGATTAGTTTTTTCATACGCGCGCCCCCGATCATCGGCAATATATCCTGAAATTAAGTATAGTGCGCCGCCAGCAACAAGTCAAGGCAAAGCGGAGCGCAAACAGGGGCACTTGTGACGCAACTGCAAGTGTGCTATAATAAAACGCGGGTTAATCACTGAAAGCAAAAGTTTGAGGAGGCCAAAGCATGAACATGAATATACCGAATATGCCAAACGTGCCAAATATACCAATCAAAAAAATCAGGAATATGATGGTTTTAGTGGCGGTTGTTATACTGGCGGGGTTTATAATCATACCCTCGGTATTTACCGTTCAGACCGGCGAGGTGGTCGCGGTGCGCCGGTTTGGCGTTGTAAGAGAAGCCGTGCATCCCGGCATTCATTTCAGGTTATGGGGTATACATACCCGGGAGCGTTTTGACGTAAGAGTAAGAGAAGTTGATATCAATTTTGCCACATACAGCGTAGACGCTCAAAGCGTGCAGGGTCAGGTATCCATACAGTATCAGTTAAATCCTCATGCCGTTATTACGGTAACGGAAGAGTTTGGCAGGCTGGATATGCTTGAGTCCAGGCTTCACGCCATGTTGTTGCAGGAGATCCAGAACGTATTTGCTCTGAGCCCCGCCATGCAATTGGTGGAAAACCGCGCATATCTCAGCCATGACATACGGGTCAGGCTTAACGGCATAGCCGACCAGTTCCATGTGTCCATAACGGCGGTGGCGCTTGAGCATTTGCAGTTTAGCACCGCGTTTGAATACGCCGTCGAACAGCGCTTGATTGCCGAGCAGGAAAGGGACAGGGCGCTTGTTTTCGCCAACCAGCAATTGGAAGTTGCAAGACTGGAAGCGCAGGCCGTTACGGTCAGGGCAAGGGCTGACGCGGAGGCGCTGGAAATTATGCAGCAGGCTTGGGGCGATTTGGGCGAAGCCGTGCGGGACATTATGCTGCGGCAACTGGCGATCGAATCGTGGGACGGCGTGCTGCCGCAAGTTGTTGCCGACAGCAATTTCAGCCTTATTTTAGATAGTATGGGTCAATAAGCCTATTGCAAAAGTCAGACCACCCCGCCCTAACCCTGCGGGTGCCGTTGGTTTTGGGCACCCCTCCAAGGGAGGGGAATGTTTGTCATTCTGAGCGCAGCGAAGAATCTTTAAGACCTTTTGCGGAGTTTACCCTGAGTGATAAAGATCCTTCGCTGCGCTCAGGATGACAAACGAAGGGCTCAGGGTGACAGTATAAATTCCCCTCCTTGGAGGGGTGTCAAGCGCAGCTTGACGGGGTGGTTCCGTATTTTAACAACGCATCGAATACAGCAACAGGCTCCGCTACCCGCGGAGCCTGTTTTCTTTATCTTTGGGTGGAATTTCATACAGCTCCACAACTTTTTGCGGCTTGGGCGGGTTCCCTCCGGCAGCCAGCCACCCAGCCGTGAACGCTATACGCACCATCGAAAACAAAGCGCTTTGAGCGCCATCGTATTCTCTGCGGTCAATAAAATCGCTGAATGCTTTTTCAAAGTCATTCATCGGCTACCCCTCCATTGATGTTATCACACTATTAGGCTATACATAGCCCAATAGTAGCACGCGTAGCCTAAAAATTCAAGATGTTTTGTGTAGTCTTGGATAAAAAGGCTATGGAGATGGTAAAATGGGTACCGTTTTAGCAGTACGCAACCGTATTTTGCAGTTGTGCGGCGAACGCGATTTGACGATAAACAAGCTGGCGACGATATCGGCGCTTCCGCCATCTTCTGTCAAAAACATTTTATATGGAAAGAGCAAAGACCCAAAACTAACTACAATTAAGAAGATATGTGATGGGCTTGAAATCACGTTGGGTACATTTTTCAGCACACCTGAGTTTGACAGCTTGGAGCAGGAAATAAAATAATACCACCCCGCCGCCTGCGGGCGGCACCCCTCCTATGGAGGGGAATTGGGGTGGTTAAAATCAGGCGAAATTCCCCTCCCTTGGAGGGGTGGCGCGGAGCGCCGGGGTGGTTGTTCTGCATGTTATTCGCGACGCAGGCGAATGTCATTCTGAGCGCAGCGAAGAATCTTTAAGACCCTTCGCTACGCTCAGGGTGACAGTATAAATTCCCCTCCCTTGGAGGGGTGGCAAGCGCAGCTTGACGGGGTGGTTGGAATTTCTCAATGTTCCTATTCAAACTTAAATAGGTTTGTGCTGAGATATTTTTCGCCCCTGTCGGGCAGTATGGCCACGATAACGCCGCTTTCCAGTTTTTGTGCTTTGCGCAAAGCGGCCAGCATAGCCGCGCCGCTCGACATTCCGACGAAAATGCCCTCCTCGCGCACGATCCGCCGGGCGGTTTCATACGCTTCCTCCGTGTCGATCAGGATGCTTTCGTCTACCTCACTGACGTCGTATATTTCGGGGACAATCGCTTCTTTCATATTTTTAAGCCCCTGTATATAGTGGCCTTTAACCGGCTGCGCTTCTACGATTTTGATTGCCGGGTTCTTTTCTTTCAAGCCTTTTCCTACCCCCATCAGGGTGCCGGAGGTACCCAAAGAGGATACAAAGTGCGTTATGCGCCCCTGCGTTTGTTCCCATATTTCTTCCGCGGTGGTGACATAATGCGCGATCTTGTTGTACTCGTTTGAAAATTGATTGGGATTGAAGTATTTTTCCGGCGCGGCCGCAACCAGTTCCCTTGTTTTCATGATAGCGCCGTCTGTGCCAAGTTCGGGGTCGGTAAGTATAAGTTCGCAGCCGAAAGCCTGCATCACCTGCCGGCGCTCAATCGATACCCCCGCGCTCATGACGATTTGCACTTTGTAACCTTTAACTGTTCCGATCATGCCAAGCGCGATACCGGTATTACCCGAAGTAGCTTCGATGATGATTTTGCCTTTTATCAAAACGCCGTCGGCTTCGGCCTGTTCTATCATTTTCAGGGCGATCCTGTCCTTGACGCTTCCCGTGGGATTAAAACCCTCCAGTTTGGCATAAAGCTCTACCGCAGGGTTCGGGTTCATCCGGTTTATGCGCACTATGGGCGTATGCCCGATGATATCAAGTATATTATCGTATATCATAAAAAAGCTCCCCTTTTATTTAGATTTTAGATTGCAAACCTAACCTGTATTGTAGCATAAAGAGGGCCGGGTGTCCAATCCCAAGAATATGATCGTCTAAACTTACAATATGAAATCAGGCCCCGCTGTGTGCGGAGCCTGATTTTATACTTATTCGGGGTTGCGCGGCAGCGAGCTGCGCAGCTCCACAACTTTTTGCGGCTTGGGCGGGTTCCCTCCGGCTGCCAGCCATCCCGCCGTGAACGCTATGCGTATCATTGAAAACAAGGCGCTTTGAGCGCTGTCGTATTCTCTGCGGTCAATAAAGTCGCTGAACGCTTTTTCGAAGTCGTTTGAGTGCATTGCGTCACCTGACAAAATGTATTTATATGCTATTGAAATATGTATATATGATAATAGCACATACTAGCAATCAAGTCAAGCTGATACACTTATTAGGGTGATTTGATTGAAAGCAGCACATAAAGAAAGGTACAAAAAACTGGGGCTTAAAATTTCATACTACCGGAAACTGCAAGGGTTAACGCAGGAGCAGCTGGCTGACAGACTTGACATGAGTACGGTATTTATCGGGCAAGTAGAAGCTCCCGGCATGGATAGAGCGATTTCTATGGACACGCTTTTCGACATCGCCGACGTTTTGGATGTTCCGGCTTTTAAATTTCTAAACTTTGAGGATGATTAAGCAGGGGCGAACTGTGTTCGCCCCTGCTATGTTGACGTTTGCCAGAAAATATGTTATAATAATAAAAACGGCAAGGGTGGCCGCCCGGCGGCTAGCCAAGCAAGTTATAGTCTAAATAGAAAATAACCGCCAGCTTTCCTAGGGCCGGGCGGTTATTTTCTTGCGTCAAGCAACGCAATAATGAGCATTCCAAAGGCTAACATAACTATGAGAGCCTCGTATGTACTCATCAGCCTCACCCCCTTTCGGAGGCTCAACCAACCGCCGTTAAGCTACCCTTGCACATCCTTATTATATCACAACGAAAACAATCCGCACAAGCCCGGTTGCACCTTATGTAATTGTCATTCTGAGCGGAGCGAAGAATCTTTAATCCCTTTCGCGGAGGTTACCCTGAGAAGTAAAGATCCTTCGCTTCGCTCAGGATGACAAGAGAAGGGCTCAGGATGACAAGCGAAAGTCTTAGAGTGACATAAATAAACAGCGTGGGAGCATTTGCTTCCGCGCTTTGCTATATTTACTTTTATTGTTTGTTAAATTAACTGCAAAAAAGTCTTGCCCACCAGCGGTTTTCCGTGTACAATGGTTGTGAAATATCGAAAGCCGGATTTTGGGAAGGAACGGATAAACAGAATGAAGATGCTGATTGTATATTACTCTTATTCAGGCATAACCGCCAAGATAGCCAAAACGCTGGCCGAAAACCGCCGCGGGGCCGACCTTTTTGAAGTGCGCGATGTAGAGCGCCCCAGCGTTTTTAAGGCTTATACGGCCGGATGCGCCGCGGCGCTTAAATGGAAATGCTGGCCGGTAGAGGCGCTGCCTCCAAATATGGAGCAGTATGATTTAATTACAATTATGGCGCCGGTGTGGGCCGGAAAACCCGCCCCCGAAATCAACAATGTGTTTGAGGCGCTGCCTGCCGGCAAAAAAATAGAAGTCCTTATGGTTTCTACCAGCGGAAAAAGCAGCTGCGAGCAACATATCAAGGAAATGCTCAGCAAAAAAGGCTGCGTTTTAGTTAGATTCCGGAATGTTCGCGAAAAGCTGGCAAAGCAACTGGACGGCTAGCCTTGGATAAAGGATGTGAAAAATCGTTATGGAAAATCTTCCACTATCCATATTGGTCACGGCAGGCGGAACAATAGAAGATATAGACACCGTGCGCGGCATAACAAACTTTTCGAGCGGGCGGTTGGGCGCCATTATCGCGGACGAATTTACACGGGGCGGCGCGCGGGTAACGTTCCTGTGCGGGGAAAAATCACTGCGCCCGGAGCTTCCGCCGCACGAAGTCATCACAATCCGCAATGTCGCCGGGCTGGTAAAAACCCTTGAAGAACTGCTTGGCAAAACGCCTTTTGACTGCGTGATCCACTCGATGGCGGTAAGCGATTTTACTCCCGAATATACATTCAGCGTCGATGATCTTTGCGCCGCTTTGGAAATAGAAGAAGAAATGCGCGTGGGCAGCCGGCGGGATCTTTCCGCGATGCTGCGCGCCGCTATCACAAAGGCCGCGCAAGACCCGGACGAAAAAAAGATCAGCTCAAAAAACGAGCAGCTTGTGGTGGTCTTGGGGCAGACGCCAAAGGCGATCAGGCGGATCAAGCCAATACAGCCGGGCACTCTGCTGGTGGGGTTTAAGCTGCTTTCGGGCGCTGACGAAGACGATCTGCTGGCGGCCGGGTATGAGCTTATGGACAAAAACCGCTGCGATCTTGTGCTGGCAAATGATCTGGGCGATATTTCAAGCGGGGGACACAAAGCCATCCTGCTCGACACGGACGGGATAATCGGCCGCGCCAATACAAAACATGAGATCGCGCGAATTATTTTTGATAATGTTACGCAAAGGATCGGGAGGACAAAGTGAAGAAAATAATACTTGGGGTATCCGGCAGCATCGCCGCCTACAAAGCGGCCGACGTAGCCAATGAGCTGACCAAAAAGGGCTATAGCGTCCATGTGGTCATGACGCAGGCGGGGGCGGCACTTGTCACTCCGAACACCTTTCAGGCGCTGACCAAAAACCGCGTTTTCTCCCATGTTATGCAGGAAGACGACCCTTCGCAGATAATCCACGTCGATCTGCCGCAAAAGCATTGCGACTTGTTTTTAATAGCGCCGGCCACGGCTAACGTCATAGCAAAGATCGCGGGAGGAATAGCCGACGATATGCTCACCTCGATGGTGTTGGCTACGCCTCCGAAAGTTCCAAAGCTGATAGCTCCGGCAATGAACACGCTTATGTACGAAAACCCCGCCACGCAGGAAAATCTGAAAAAGCTGGAAAGCCGGGGGTGGAGCGTGATCGAACCGCGGGAAGCAAGGCTTGCCTGCGGTTATGTCGGGAAAGGGGCGCTTGCGGAAGTGGGCGTGATCGTTAAAGCCGCCCAGTACGCGGCGGGGGAGTGAATGGGTTGATACTCGCGGTCAATATCGGCAATACGAATATACGCGCCGCTATCGGGAAAAAAGAACCCGAACTGGACGCTGTCGCTTGGGGAGACGAAGTCGCATCGGGAGACAGCCTGACGCGCTTTATTGAGGAACGCTTCGGCCCGGATCTGTGGGACAAGCTGGAAGGAAGCATACTGGCTTCGGTTGTACCCAGTCAGACGCCCCTCGTGTCGGGAGCCATTCAGGCCAAAACCGGAACCGCCCCTCAAAGGATTGATATAAAAGGCTGCATGAGCTTAAACTTAAAGCGGTATAAAGGGCTCCCCGGAGAAGACCGCGTGGTCTGCTGCGTAGGCGCGCTGCAAAAATATCAGCCTCCGTTTATTCTTGTCGATTTTGGAACGGCAACCACAGTTAATGCGGTAACAGAAGACAGGGCATTTATTGGCGGTGCGATACTGGCCGGGCTGCACATATCGCTGAAAGCCCTTGCGGATCGAACCGCGCAGCTTCCGCTGATAATTCCGGTCAAGGCTAAGTCAGACGCGCGCGTACCGCTTATAGGAACCGGAACGGAAGAAAATCTCCTCTCAGGCGCGGTACTCGGACAAGCTTTCGCGGTGGAAGGCTACGTTAACCGAATCAAAAGTCAGCTTGGCCCGCAAACAAAAGTTATCGTTACAGGCGGACACGCGCCGGTCGTTCTGCCCTGCTGCAACTTTGAATATATCCACGAGCCCAATTTATTGCTATGCGGACTGTTTTCGCTGTTTCGTCGGGGTTCCGCTTAAAATTAATAAATTTGGAAGTTTGAGGCATATGGTTAAAGAAGTTGCCGACAGAGATTTAAAGCGGGCAATCGACCTTGTGAACGGCGTGTTTGCCGAATTTGTCGCCATAGATTATTCGGAGCAGGGAAAAAACACATTCCAAGCTTACCTTAAAAATAAGCTTGAGGAGATTGCGGCCGATTTAAAATCCGAAAACAAAAAAATGTGGGCTTACTACCAAGGGGATGAAATCCTTGGAGTTATCGCAATGCAGAATAAGTCTCACATATCGCTTATGTTTGTAGATAAGCGCTGCCACAGAAAAGGAATCGCAAGGCAGATGTTTAACTTTGTGCTTGAAGATTTAATAAAGAACAAAAGCGCGGAGCAAATCACCGTTAATTCTTCGCCTTACGCAGTCAAAGCCTATGAGCGTTTGGGCTTTATGAAAACAGGAGAACAACAAGAAAAAGACGGAATTTTATACATACCGATGACGCATCCAGTATAGGCGGATAGCTGTGTAAAAAACCCCATAAGACAGGGAGATTAAGCCCTGACTTATGGGGTTTTTACATTTGCAAGATTGCCACCACCCCGCCGCCTGCGGGCGGCACCCCTCCAAGGAGGGGAATGACCATCCACCCTTTGGGCGCCCCTTCATATGTCAACCCTGAGCCCTTCGTTTGTCATCCTGAGCGAAGCGAAGGATCTTTATCACTCAGGATAAACTCCGCGAAGGGTCTTTAAGATTCTTCGCTTCGCTCAGAATGACAAAAATTCCCTCCCTGTGGAGGGGGGCCCAAAGCGCCGGGGTGGTCTTGAAAGAAGCAACTGAATAAACCGCGGCGCAACTGGCAATTATTCTCAATAATCCCTTTGCAATTGGAGGATATGCGGATGCGTTTATTGAGAGTGTTAATATGCTTGGGTATCGTTGTTATTGTTTTTTCCGCCCACAACCCTTTAGTTCCCACGCTGGACGAGGATAGGGTACAAGTTGGCGCTACGATTTTCCCTCTGGCTGATTTTGCGCAAAGGATCGGCGGGGAGCGGGTAGAGGTTCACCTTATGGTTCCCCCGGGCGGGGACGCCCATAATTGGGAGCCTTCTCCCGGCGATATTGTACTCATGGAGCGGCTGGATATTCTGCTTTACAACGGGGCCGGGCTGGAACATTGGGTTGACGCCGTGGTTCCCACATTGCGAAACGACGCTTTGATATCCGTTGAAACCACCGCCGGGCTTAGGCTGCTTTGCGCCGGATGCGATAAGCACGGGGCAGTTGATCCCCACGTTTGGCTGAGTCCCCATAGGGCAAAGGAACAAGCTCGGGTCATATATTACGCGCTTATCAGGGCCGACCCGGAAGGAAAAGCCCTGTATAACGCCAACTTCCGAGAGCTTGCCGATCAGTTCGACGCTCTGCACAACGCTTTTGCCGAGGGAATCGCGCCCTTGCCCGGGCGTGATATCGTGGTTGCGCACGCCGCATTTGGATATCTCTGCATGGACTTTGGCCTTAACCAAATTGCCGTTCAAGGGTTCTCGCCCCACGCAGAACCCACCCCCGCCGGGCTGGCGCAGGTTATCCGGCAGACAAGGGCGCTAAATATAAACACAATCTTTTTTGAAACCGGGGCCAGTGACAAAGTAGCGCAGGCGATCGCCAGAGAAACCGGCGCACGCACCGCCGTGCTGCATCCGCTGGAAACGCTGACGCCCGCGGAAATCGCGGCGGGGGAGTGCTATTTTTCGATTATGTATAGGAATTTGGAGGCGTTAAAGTTAGCGCTTGGGTGATCTTCTTTTTTTCTTGAGGAGAAAAAAAAGAAGCAAAAAAAGACCTTTTTAAATGGTTTTCTCGATCGTTTGTGGGGTTCGCAAGCAGCTGCGTTGCTCCAAACCGCCATACATGATGGCGATACGCCGGTTGTTGCTCCACCCGGCTACCCCGCCGCGGTTTGCCGGGGTAAAGCCCGGCAAACTGCTTGCACTTGGATATAATGTGCCTCCGGCGGGATTTAGGTAGGCTGTGCCCTTAATCTCCAACCTCTGACTTTTTCTCGGGGGGTGCGGGGGGATTCTCAAGGGGGTGCCTGCTGGGGGCGAAGCCCCCTGCACCCCCTTGAGCGGCCTTTTTTGGGTTCCTTTTTTTGGCCGCGCAAAAAAAGGAACGCCCGTCCGGCAGGACAAAAGTGCGCGGGCTACGCCCGCAAAAGAACAGCGCGCAGCCGCTGCCGTCGTCCGGCAGGACAAAAGTGCGCGGGCTACGCCCGCAAAAGAACAGCGCGCAGCCGCTGCCGTCGTCCGGCAGGACAAAAGTGCGCGGGTTACGCCCGCAAAAGAACAGCGCGCAGCCGCTGCCGTCGTCCGGCAAGGACAAAAGTTGGTGGGCTATACCCGCAAAAATACAGCGCGCAGCACTAAGCGGGGGCGAAGCCCCAAAAAGGAGACACAGCCAATGACCACCCCAATCATAGAAATATGCGACTGCACGTTCGGCTATAGAGGCGCCGCCCCTGTGCTAAGCGCCATAAACTTAAAGGTTATGGCGGGAAGCTTTACCTCCATTATCGGGTGCAATGGGGCGGGGAAAACCACGCTGCTGCGGTTACTGCTCGGAGAGCTAACACCCCAAGCAGGTGGGATCAAGCTTTTTGGCGCGCGGGTGCTGGAGCTTAAAGATTGGTCGCGGGTGGGGTATCTTTCCCAGAATACGGGGCGGATGCCGGGTTTTCCGGCCACGGTGTGGGAGGTCGTTTCGACCGGGATTTATAGCGGGCCGCTGCGTTTTTCCGGTAAAGAGGGAAAAAGAAGAATCGCGGAGGCTTTGGCCGCCGTTGGGATGGAAGCCTATGCCGGGCAATTGATCGGAAAGCTTTCCGGGGGGCAGCTCCAGAGAGTGCTGGTGGCTAGGGCGATGGCAGGCAGCCCGGAATTGTTGCTGCTTGACGAGCCCACCGCCGGGGTAGATATACGGGCGGCGCATGGTTTATATGAACTGCTTGCCTGTCTGGGCAGGGAAAAGGGGCTTACGGTGGTTATGGTAACGCATGATATAGCGGGGGCGTCCGCATATGTGGATCAATGCTTTTGCCTGACAGACGGCGCGATGATAGCGCATTAGGGGAGATTATAATGCTGGCGTTTGATTTTATGCGCCGGGCGCTGCTGGTAGGGGTGTTGCTGGCGGTGCTTTTGCCGGGCGTGGGCGCGGTTATGGTCTTGCGCCGCTTTAGCATGATAGGTGATACGCTTTCCCACACATCGCTGGCGGGAGTGGCGCTCGGGCTGCTGATCGGCTTTAACCCGGTGGTCGGGGCAGTCTTTGCGTGTATAATTTCCGCGCTGATGATCGAGCTTATCCGAAAGAAAATGCCCATGTACGGGGATCTTGCCCTTGCCGTTGTACTCAGCGCGGGTGTGGGGCTGGCCGGAATCCTCTCCGGCTTGGGAAGCAGCCCCGCAAACTTCAACAGCTTTTTGTTCGGCAGCATAGTAGCGATCAGCAACGAGGAGCTTGTGTTCATTATCACGGCCGGAACCCTCGCGATGGGGATTTTTCTGCTATTTTACCGTGAAATCCTGTCCGTTTCTTTTGATGAACGCACAGCGCGTCTGTCCGGCATCCCGGTTGGAGCGGTTCAACTTATATTCACGCTGCTTACCGCGCTGGCCATATCCATCGCCGCCCGCACGGTGGGGGCGCTTGTTGTTTCCTCTCTCATGATATTGCCCGTTGCCTGCGCCATGCAGCTAAGTAAAGGATTTAAAGCCACCCTGATCGCGGGCGGCTGCTTTGGGCTGCTGTTCACGCTTGCCGGGCTGACCATATCATTTTATGGTGGACTGCGCCCGGGCGCAACTGTTATAATGGTAGGGGTAATTACCCTGATCGCGCTTCTGACCGCGAAATCCGCCCGCGTTACTTATCTTAGGGGTTGTCGACAATAGGTTGTTTTGCGGATTTTCGAGATGATTTTAGCGCATTTTTTGCGCGGAGGACGCAGGCGGGCTGACGCCCGCCAAGGACGACAAGTAAAAAAGGGGCAAAATCGGCCGAAAAGACGCGTAATCGTTCTATTGTCGACAGCCCCTAGAGGAGGCTGTGTACATGTTTCGTGAAATGAGACGGAAGGACAGAGAAAAATCGCCGGAAGAAGCCCGGCGTATACTGCGCGACGCCAAAAACGGCGTTCTGTCAATCATGCTGGAAAACGGATACCCTTATGGCGTACCGATGAGCTATGTGTTCGAGGATGACACGATCTACTTCCATAGCGCGGTTGCGGGCCAAAAATATGACGCGCTGCTGCAAAACCCCAAAGTCTGCTTTTCCGTCATCGGGAAAGACGAAATCCAACCCGGAAAGTTCGCTACCAATTACAACAGCGCCATCGCGTTCGGAAGGGCAAGCCTGGTCGAAGATGAAGGCGAAATCAACCATGTACTGAAACTTATCGCCCAAAAGTATAACCCCACGGCCTCCCCGGAAAGCCTGCAGGAATACACGCAGGCCCGCTTGGGTAAGTTTTGCGTTTTTCAGATTAAGATTGAGCATCTGGCTGGCAAAGGGAACACGTGAGGTGTTTGCGGGCGCGGCGCTGGCTGCGCGCTGTTCTTTTGCGGGCGCAGCCCGCTCACTTTTGTCCTTGCCGGACGGGCGTTACTTTTTGCTCGTGCAAAAAGTAACCAAAAACACGCTCAAGGGGGTGCAGGGTGTTTCACCCCCAGCAGGCACCCCCTTGAGAATCCCCCCGCACCCCCCGATCAAAAGTCATAGGCGTAATCGTAGCCACTTTTGTCATTCTGAGCCGCAGGCGAAGAATCTTTAAGCCTTTTCGCTGCGTTCAGGGTGACATTCGCCTACGGCTCAGAATGACAAAATTCCCCTCCTTGGAGGGGTGGCAAGCGTAGCTTGACGGGGTGGTTTTAATCCGCCGGAGGCACATTATAAGCAAGCGCAAACAGCGGCCCGGGCTTTACCCCGGGCCGCCGCGGTTGTGTAGCTGGATGGTGCAACCACAAACGAAACGTATACACATTATGAAGGCCGGAGCATCTTCGATGCTCCGGCCCATACTAACGTCCGACAAAACCTCATAAAAGTTTTTGAAGCTTCTAAAGAAACTTTTTTCAAAAAGTTTCTTTAGTGGGCTACAACTCCGCCAGACTTTCCTCGATTTTACTCAACCGCTCCCCTGCTCGCGCCAGCTTGTCACGCTCGGCGCTTACCACGCCAGCGGGGGCGTTGTCGGTGAATCCCGGGTTAGAGAGCTTTTTTTCCAGCGTTTCGATATCGCGCAGCACCGCTGTTTTTTCTTTTAACAGACGGGCTTTTTCTTTTTCGGGGTCAATCAGTTCGGCAAGCGGGATAAAAATTCTCGCCGCGTCGGTTATAACCCCCACCGCTCCGTCGGGGGAGAAAGCGTTGCCGATCTCCACTTCTGAGGCGTGAGCAAGGCGTTCGATAAAGGGCGCTCCCTGCGCGAAAACGGAGGCGTACTGCGTTTCGATTTGCACGCGCGCCTTTTTGGATGGCGGCACATTCATCTCGGAGCGGCGGGCGCGTATGGCGCGGATCGCGTCCACGATCATCGAAAATTCCCGCTGCTCTGTTGGGAAAGAGAGGGATGGCTTGTAGGTCGGCCAGTCGGCGGTTATCAGGGCTTTGCCTTTATAGGGCAAGGCCTGCCATACTTCCTCAGTGATAAACGGCATGAACGGATGCAGCAGGCGCAACGCGCCGTCCAGCACATAAAGAAGCACCTGCTTGGCGCGCAGGGAGCTTTCGCCGCCCTCCTGAACGCGGGATTTGCTGATCTCGATATACCAGTCGCAGAGGATATCCCAAAAGAAGTCGTACAGCTTTGAGGCCGCCACGCCTAGCTCGTAGCGGTCAAGGTTGTTTGTCACTTCGGCCACAAGATCATTGTATTGCGAAAGCAGCCACTTGTCCTCTATATTCAGCTGTTCGGGTAATCCGGGCAGGGTGTCGGGGTCGAGCGACATCAGAACATAACGCACCGCGTTCCAGATTTTATTGCAAAAGTTGCGGGAAGCCCGGCATTTTTCATCCGAAAAGCGCAGGTCGTTCCCGGGCGAAACGCCGGTGGCTAAGGTAAAGCGCAATGCGTCCGCGCCGTATTCGGCAATGATATCCAGCGGATCTACGCCGTTGCCAAGGGATTTGGACATCTTGCGCCCTTGCGCGTCGCGCACAAGGCCGTGGATGAAAACGGTGGAAAACGGGACTTCGCCCATTTGATCCACGCCCGAAAAGATCATCCGCGCAACCCAGAAGAAGATGATATCATAGCCCGTAACAAGCACATTGGTCGGGTAGAATTTTTTCAGATCGTCGGTCTGCTCCGGCCAGCCCAAAGTAGAAAAAGGCCACAGCGCGGACGAAAACCATGTGTCCAGCGTGTCTTCATCCTGACGCAAGGCCCCGCCGCATTTTGAACAGGATTGCGGCGCTTCCCGCGCAACGATCAGTTCCCCGCAGGCGTCGCAATACCACGCCGGGATCCGGTGGCCCCACCAGATCTGGCGGGAGATGCACCAATCCCGTATATTTTCCATCCAGTTGAAGTAAATCTTCTCAAACCGTTCGGGCACGAACTTTATACGCCCATCCCGCACAACTTCAATTGCCGGTTCGGCCAACGGCTGCATTTTGACAAACCACTGCTTGCTTGCCCACGGTTCCACGCTGTCGGCGCAGCGGTAGCAGGTTCCCAGATTATAGGTATGTTCCCGGCTCCCCGCCAGCAGGCCGAGCGCCTTCATGTCCTCCACAATCGCCGCGCGGGCGTCGTAAC
>Ga0123355_10006351_pt1 | contig 17493 bp, 10 predicted proteins | sample TergutEmb28metaG_3_FD_89872 | JGI IMG/M metagenome (GOLD analysis project Ga0123355, IMG submission 89872) | Embiratermes neotenicus P1 segment gut microbial communities from Petit-Saut dam, French Guiana - Emb289 P1 | ecosystem: Host-associated > Arthropoda: Insects > Digestive system > Gut ...
AAAATGGGTACCGGGTCTCTCCCGGGGGTAAAGTGCGGCCGGGACGTGCTGCTGACCACTCACCCCCTTCTAGTGCCGCGGTCATGGAAGAGTAGAGCTATACCTCTACTCACCCTCTGGGCCACATCGGGCCTGTAACGGGATCACTTTACCTTTACCTGCGGAATATGCAACGAAAATAGGAGCTGCCAATTTCTGGCAATGCTGCATTTTGTTTCAACTTGCAGTTGTTCTGTCCGCGGCTATAGTTTTCTCAAGCATTGTCTTTATATTCTTGCTCCTAACTGTGGCACTTTACGTTGTAATTACAGCGACAGGTTAAGAAATCATTATGCGATTGAAGGAAGACCTGTTTTTGCCTTGAAGCCAAGACTATCACGTAGCGACACAAAACTCGACCGATCATAGTTACTGGTTACAACAGTTGTATAGCTATAGCAGTTAATACAACATCTGTTGAAAGTTAGGGCCCGCGGTGGGGCAGTTGGTTGGGGCACTGCGCTACAAACCGGAATTTCGTGGGTTCGATTCCCGATGGTGTCATTGACATAATCCTTCCGGTCGCAATATGGATCTGGGGTCAACTCAGCCTCTAACCGAGATGAGTACCAGGAATATATCCTGGGGGTAAAGGCGGCGGGTACGTAGGGCTGACAACCTTATTACCTTCATGTGCCGATTATCTTGAAATCTGGTGGCTTCAGCCTTCTGGAACCTTCATGGCCTGTACGGGCCTGTGCAGTGATTGCTTTACCTTTACCTTTGTCTGTTGAAAGTGGTGTGTGTAGTGGTGTTTGTTTGTTTGTTTGTTTGTTGTTTGTGGAAATATAATGCGTATTTAGCAAAACGACAAAGGATCCACGTGTCTTACACATGTTTGCACTAAGAGGCTAAAGGACTGTTGTTTTCGGGACGAGACACACAATGGTCATCATATGTGCAGCACATTTTTCTTCAAAATTATCGACTGAAGTTCTGTGTATATTTCTGATTTCTATCATGAGATCTTAGGACCACACTCACTTCATCACTATAATGATTACAATCTCCATAATTCCTAGTGAATACATGGGCCGGAGCTTGAAGCTCACTGCTCGCCTCTCTCTGGTGCCAGAGAAAAGAATGGGTACAGCTATGCCTCCACTATCCCACAAACCTTATGTGACTACATAATAAACATTTACTTTAAAGAAACTCCTAAAAACGCAATTTGTCAATCCACCTATATCTTTATCCCTCTTACATCAAAATCTACTCATCACCAATATTTTATGTCCGTATAGCTTTCACAAAGTAGGGATGATTTTGTACAGTAAAAACAAATTTCGCTGCCAGTGGTGATTTGTTTCATGTTTGTATCCTACTTACTTTTCATTTCCTTACCTAAGATTATATGGATCGAATAGTGTAATGGTTAGTGACTATTATTCATAAATATGAAAGGCTGTAGCAGAAGGTGCCTGGAGGTTCTGATCACGCAGTTTCAGACACTGCCCCAGCATTTCCCTTAAGGTTTTGATGACCCAAGTTCGGACACTATCCCAGGATTTGCCTCAAAGTCTGGCGACCGACCTCCAGAATCTATCACTGCATTTGCCTGGGCATAAGTTGAGACAATATTCCAGCATATACGTGGAGAATTGGATGGAACTCGTACGAGCCCCAGTCAGGTCTGAAGTCCAAGATATGAACTCGGTCCTTATTCGTTTCATATATCTGATTAATGACAAAATAAAGCATATTGGCTGCTATCGGCAGTAATTAAGAAAAATATAGACCCTGTTGCAAGTAACGTAGTAATTACAGCCTGATGTGAACATGCGAGCAAGCGCTGTACTTCCCGGTCAATATTGGTGAGAAATGTAGCGAGCTGTGTCACACGACGAACAATATGAAATGTCCGTCATTCCCACAGATCTGTATAAGCATTTACAAATGAGTTTGACACATAGTTTTTTTGGTTGCTTCCTTGATTGCCCCCTTTTTTCCCACGAGAATTCTGGAGGTGGTGGGGCGTCTGTCAATGATCCAACAGTGTCAAAGTTCTGTTGTCACTTTATATTTCCCGCGAGATAGTGCAGAGTGTTTCCTTCAGATACCGAGTGTGAATGTTTCTCTTTATACGTATAAATACGAATGACTATTTTCTGATTTTTACTGTCCGATATTCCTGGTTGGTGCGCATTAATTGCAGACATACTGTAGATGTCAACCGACAACGAGCGATGTATAGAAGGTCACACAGCGCAGGAACGTACTCAGCTTATTGATGTATTTTATTGTATATCTGCTGTCATCTGACATAAATGTCCATCTAATAGTGACGGTACTGTCACATGATTAATAAGATTGTCTGTGATAAGCTATCAAGGAAAACGGTCTGTTATCAACGGGTTTAGAAACCACCGCCAGGCCGAGGAATTAAAGCGGATTTTTTTTTTTTGCGGAAATTAGGAAATTCCTTTATTCGGTAAATTGTGGATTCCCTCGTCTGTTAAGCCCTTACCACACGACTCTGATTTTCCATTCTGCCGGTTGGCGTGAAACGGCGTCGCGTGTGGCTGGCCTCCAATTCCTGGCTCACCTGTTACTGTTAATGTTATTGTATTGTTCTCGGCGATTGTGATTATTGCCCTATGGACTGAACACTGTGCCTCACAGCTGCAGTTATGCCTCGCGGACAGGACACTGTGCCGCACAGCTTAAGTATATCTGCGATGAAGGCGCTGACAGGAGCTTAGGATGGCGAGATGGAAAGGAAGCTTAAAACACAGCATCATCCAACCTGCATTTATGAGTTTACATTTTAGCATTAAACAGGCAGTGGTTGGCAGAATGACGTGGTAATCCCAACGCAAGGAACACAGTCGTGCTGTAGAAGGTGTTACTACCTTAATGCTCTGCGAATTTTGTGCCTTCTCTGAATTAAAGACTAACAGTAGACCCTGATTTGAATCGTGCAAATCAAGGTTTCGTCTTCACAGATATAGTTGTTTATATAATTATATTAATTATTATCCTCATATCTCTCTCTCTCTTTAACTATAAATGGCCACTTCTCTTATATTCGATTTCTGAAATTTAACTATTTTGCGGCGAAGAAATGGAGAACATATTTTTGCAATCGAATACCATGTACTCTGAATTGTACCAACACACGTGGACATGCACAGAGGAGCAAGGTGGAAGAAGGCACATAAAGCATTAGAGTTTTTCAATATCTCTTTTTGCTTTCAATGTGGCCTAGATTTTGAACCCGAAACAAAAATTACAACAAAAGTTGCTTCAACAAACTCTCTTCAACTTTCAGAGTTGTCTCCGAGTTTGTCCACGTCTCGCCGCGAACGGTGAGAAAGAAAGCGACAACTATCGATGCCACCCGAAATGTTCAGATGTGCCACCTACAGCCGAATTGCTGTTTGTCAATTGTTTCACACGCGGTGGCTGCTTCAGTTGGGGTATCAGACTGTAGACCTCTGGACTGAAGTCGAGAGAACAGGAGTGGCATTGCTTCTATGCAGAGCGTGTTGAATGGGTTGTAGCGTTATCGGCTTGGATGATTATATTGCCAAGAGATTCTGGGCGAACTTTCTTAATTACGCATGGCAAATTATACAGCAGAAGTTATTTGTAATTCTGTGCCTTCGCAGTTTCGTCCGGTACTACGATACCTCTCAAGCCATACGGCATACGCCAAAGTGATCAGCGGCTCTGTGAGCGACGGATATTGTCCATTGTTTCGTGCTCACCGTAAATGTAGCCATTCAGAGGACTCTGTCTTGAGTTCCAGTCCCTGCGCCATAATATTTAGTCGATTAAAATAAATGCGGTACTTTCCATTCGCGAATAAATCGTTCCAGATTAATACTGTAGTCCCTTAAGGCATCAGATTTTGCACTCATGTCAATGATATGGCTACCAGTGAGGAGCAGTGCTGGTCATTCTGAATACCTGTCGTAAAATTCGAAGGATCATGTACCCAGAAATAGCTATAGGCTCACTAGTTATTTTGCAGTCCAGCCCCGTCCGTCGCCAACGGTATGTTCAGCTCTGCTTAAATGGACACGGACCGTCCACCGATAGGCATGTCGACAGTTTCAGTGCCTGTACGAGGTGCTACTCAAAATTTCCCGAAGTTGGAAAGCCACGCGAAAACCGTTTATAGTACAGTTGTGCGCCGCTAGGTATCGCGAGCTGTACCCTTTATGAACCACGCGGGCAAGCAGCGTTCTGCTTTGAGGAAGTATGTCTTTTTTTCTGTGCAATTTTGTCACTTCGTGTTAGTGCTGTTTTGCCATCTTACCGACATGCTAAATGACTCATATGATGGAGCAAAGGATTTGGATCAAATTCTGCTTCAGACTCGGCAAGACGGCTTTGGAAACACACCGAATGTTTACAGAAGCATTTGGTGATAATGCTCTAGGCCAAACGCAAACCTACGAATGGTTTAAGCGTTTCAAGAACGGATGGATGTCAGTCGATGATGAAGAGCGTTGTGGACGACCTTCGGCCGGAACCACGACCGACAATGTGGCAAAAGTTTGACATTGAAAGCATCGTGCTTAAGGAATTTGTTCCACCGGGGCAGACGGTGAATAGAAAAATATATTGCGAAGTTCTGAGGCGAATGAAGTCGAAACATCCAGCACAAACTTCCAGAGAAGTGGCACAACTCCTGGGCCCTGAATCATGACAACGCTCCGGCTCACGCTTCGCTCGTTTTGCAGCAGTTTTTGGACTCTACGAATATGACAGCTGCCCTCCCTACTCACCGGACCTCTCCCCCTGTAATGGTTTCCTATTCCCGAAGATGAAATTGAAGCTCAAGGGGCGACGTTTTGACAGCATTAAAGAGATCCAGACCGAATCGTAGGACGTGATGAAGACGCTGACGCAAAATGACTTCAGCATAGCTTCAGATCATTAAAATCTCGCTGGGATTGCTGTATCGGTGCATAATGGGACTACTTCGAAGGGGATGGAGCGAATAGAAATTTCGGCAAATGGTTAAGCTACGGCAGAGGAATTCCGGGAACTTTGGGTAGCACCTCTTATATATCTTGCAGCTTTGCTATACAATGGACCGCGATCACCAAATTCTTCTCACATCATTGGCTGGTGTACTGTGCTGTTATTTCGCGGGGGTCTGCCATTTTCAGGCAAAATTCTTCCACCTTTGGACCTTCCAAACGAGGTCGCTAAATGTTTTGTTTTCCCGCGAAATTCTTGTGACTGTAACATTAAGAAGTAAAACGGCGTGTCAAGAAGTTCCCGGACTCAGGCAATGAGGAAATATACTTTCATATTTTGCTGTTTGTTGCACTGACTTTCAACGTTCGTGTTTGTGCAGCGGCCACAGCTTTGCAATCTCTGCCGTAAACGGTGCTGTAACTGACTTTTGTAACGGTATATAGGGACGGTTTCTGGGTTACATCATATGCGACATGTTTACACGTGGACTTGCATGATTTTTTTTAGTTATTAATATTATTAATGAATATACAGAATATTTATATTATTAATTATTAGTACTGTAATTGTGAGTCAGACAACTCAGTCGGTATAGCGACTGATTACGGGCTGGGCAGTCCGCGATCGAATCCCGGTGGGGAAGAGATTTTCCGCCCGTCCAGACCGGCCCTGGGGCCGATCCAGCCTCTTGTAAAATGGGTACCGGTTCTTTCCCGGGGGTAAAGTGCGACCGGGACGTGCTGCTGACCACTCACCACCTTCTAGTGCCGCGGCCACGGAAGGGTAGAGCTATACCTCTACCCACCCTCTGGGCCACGCCGGACCTGTAACGGGATCACTTTACCTTTACCTTTAGTGCTGTAATTATTAAATTTATTTTACTTTTGTATTTCACATGAAATACTGATAGAAATACCATTATAAACGTCCACACTCGCATTATAAAAACGTAAACATAATCGATGAGGTGTGATCAATAATTGCGGGTGATGTAAATTCCGACTTAAGTAAATTATGGTTTGTGTAAGAGTTTCCGGAACGAAACCCTTGCGTAAGTCGGGAACTGTCTGTAGGCATTACACTTAGATCAAATTCGACCTTCCTTCAAATCGGCTATTAGAAATTAGCGGAATGCATTTAACACGCAATAGTTAAACATCTATCAGAAACACCCCAAAATGTATAACCTTCACAACTCACTAGACTGACTCACGAATTAGTGATATTACGGCTTCTGCTGGCAGAGAGCTGTACTAATAGTCGTTTTCATCCGAGCGGTAACTTCGAAAACTTTTAGATCTTCGTACCTGGCACTTGCTTTCAAACGTATATACTTCATTTGACATTGGAACAAAATTTTGGGGCGTTAGCTTAGCCATCAAAAGCCCCTATTAGCTTCACGAGGTTCCTTTGCTTAACCGCGTTTATACACTCGGCTCTAATTGTAAAGTTTTGGTGAAATATGATACAGGACACATTTATTAAAATCTGTCCATAAAGTCCAGATTTGTTTTAAATCGGGATAAAGTATCGAGAACTTCACTGGAAGACCTAAATTCTTGTACATTGTCGACAGCTACATAAAATTGCCACATATCTCATGTATTCGAGTCACTTGGTGTCAGGCTGTTATTTGTGAAGAAGGATTGTTGGGTAGAGCCTGCTGACTGACCCTTGTGTTGGTCATCTCTTTCATGCGTGCTGTTTGCAGTCTCCCTTTGTTTAAAATCATGATAAATTTTGTAGTTAAGGTTACTATTTCCGTAGGATTTCCATACTCTTTTTTTAGACTTATCTTTTCTATGCAGTGTTCCACCATCTCCTAAAGAAATCTGTTTCTTCGAAGATTCCAAATTTTCACCTGTGTCCCCTGGTTAGAGCAAGGTCTAGATAAAGATGAATATGGAGCACATCTGGAATTATAATGGGAGGGCAAAACTGAAGTACTCCGAGGAAGACCTGTCCCAGTGCCACTTCATCCACCGCAAATCTGACATGGACTAACCCGGGATCGAACCATGGTCTCCGCGGTGAAAGGCTGACTGCCTGCCTGAGTCACGGTATGGTCGTTTGTAGAATGAAGTATGTACGTTTTACATACAGATTCAATTCGCACCACCCAGAGAATATGATATGCTTCCATCGCGAAGTTTGATCGGTGTATAATGCGCAGGGAAATAGTGGGTGCTTGTTGTAAGAGGAACAAATAAACACACTGTGTAGGAGAATGCAGAGATTTTAGTGTTAAACATGGCATTACATATACTAACCAGTAGACTCTAAATATTTAAGTAACCTTCACCATCCCTCTCTTACTTTCTTTCCTTTATATTACGGTGTAATGCCGTGCATTTCGAGGCTGGGCCGCTGACAAGTTTCCCCACATGTTCTAATTATTACAGCAGTTTACGCCATTCCAACACTCAGCACAATGTGCAGTTCCTGGCTGTACGCAACTCAGACCAAGTATGAAAGACTGAAGTCAGCACGCGTCTAAAATAGCGACCACGACAAGCGTTGCTACAGCCAGCAAAATGAAATACGAGTCCAATTCGGCAATTCGGAGAACAGATCGGACTTGTTGGGGGGAGAATATGCCAGCCAGAGCTAGGGAGTTGTGGTCTGCATGTAGCAGCCTACGTGACACCACATAATGGCTACTGCCATCATTATCACCTGTTGGTCTGCAGTATGTGAGGTAGGGCACATGTCATTATTGTAGCAAGCTGAGAGTGGAACAGGTGCTGACGGACCGTAGGATCTGAACCCCCTTGTAGAAGGTTGACTGGGAAGTGAGCTCATGAAGGAACTTGTGTAGAGTTGCTGTAGGAAGTTCCAAGTAAATACAGTTTGTAGTATGAATTGAAAACTTAAGTTCTCGAGACAGTACGCGCCCACTGCCCTTCCCCAAAAGACTGCCCTAGTCTTACTCACGGTATAATGTTAGGCTACGCTACCCAGCGTTGTGGCACGACCCCGAAGGAACCCGAGACTGGTTGGAGCTGACAGGATTTATTCCCACCTTACGCTAGTCTGTTAGGGAGCTTAGTGCACTATCGTGTTAGTCATACCACAGAGCCGATGATGGCAGCCACTGCAAGGCGCCACTACGGCATTAAGTACTCTCACTTTTCTCAATATCCTCTTCTCAAATATTCCAATATTTGATCTTACTAAAGTAAGTAATAGCGACCTGATCTGCTGTGCAGAGACATCGTGCACTGTTACAAAATCTGTTCTTGTGTGAAGCCCTTTCTGACATTTTGTAAAATGTTAGGAGTTTATATGCAGTTCTTGTAAGCGGTGTAACTTCAAAGCTGGAGGACCGCGCATTGTCGGCTGTCAGCAGCTGATTATGTTAATATGGCGTGTATCTGTAAAGATGCGCGCAATATCTGCCCTCCCTCCTTTTGCGGCTCAATGTTTCGTTTTGCCATCCTTGGTAGCGGGCACACGGAATATCCTGCAACGAACTAATTACTGCGGTTGTGCGAATTGGAGAACAAATTTGACAAATTTGTTAGAAATCAAAGCCGTACGTGAGTTTAATTCTACTTGATCTTGAGTGTTGTAAAGGATGCCTGCTGCAATGCATGTGTTGCCATATTCTTACCTTCTTGTGATTTTCAGGGTGGCTCGTTTCAACGCAATTTACCAGCAGGATTTAAGCGCAAGGTCTGAAATCGCGTTGACCAATTCAGGTTATAGTGATGGCCATATTTTTGTGGAGCACGTTTAACTCTGTTAGAAGCACTGCTTCCCAGGGATGTACTTGGTGATTTTGGATGAGTCAATCTCTTCATTCGTCACTGAGTCTTTGAAGCGCTGTGGACAGAGTGACACTTTCAGTGTCATACCTGCCTGTCCACACGACATATATCGTACAGCACCCGTCGGAACTCCGTTCAAGCCATTGTTATACACTCTCAAGAGGCAAATCGGTCCTAATGCTGCAATTACGAAATTGTGATTCTTGGCTTATTTTCTCTGCGGCTAGGAAAAAAGATAAACATTTGTTACATGCTGTAAAACGTGTTGATTATCCAGGTACGTAAAACTTTCCGGTATCTCCGAAGAGAAATGTCTGCTGTCTAAGTGGTGTACTACAAATTTCAGCCTATTCCGTTTCACCAGGCACAACTGGTCGAATCCCATCTAAATACTGTAAACCTTCAGGACTACCAGTTCTGGAGTGAACTTGAGACATGAGACATGAGACATGAAACTGAAATAAACATTTCTTTAAGTATCACAATTCAAACACCAGTGAATAAAATGCCAACGAATGAATGGCGAGGGTGCAAGAGGGAAGACATCCCGCTCCGGACTCATTTAAACAGACACTGGCTAGACTGCGGCTAAAGAAGGAGAAAGAAGGCACAGCGAAGGCCACTCCTGAAAAGAAACAAAGCCCAGCGTCTCGTGTAAAGGATGTACTTGTATTTCGAGTCCTTCACGAAGACAATCATAAATCATGCATTTGGGTTCTGCAGCTTAAAGCACTGTTGAGTGCAGGATGTTTAAAAGCGTGACTGCATGAAGTGCCACAAGTATGGGACAAAGTACCGTGGACCGTGTGTTGGTGCCGTTGACAGGGAGCAGTTTGTATGAGGAAGTGCTTGCAATAAGGCAGCTGAGAGCTAACTGAACAGAAAAGCCCCGCAGGGGAGGCCTCCAGCCGCGCTGTTTTCTTGAATCTATTTATTAGATCAATTAGTCTGATATTTGTCACTATAGAGTACCAAAACTAGGTTCTGAACGGTAGGACATTACCGATATTTTGCACAACATTTGCCTATGCTTCTTTGCCACAAACCTTAAATACAAGGGTTAGCCGCACTTTCTACTGATTTCTGACGGTGCTGGAGTTGCGGCAAACAGCTGAGGATTCTGCTGGAAGCTGACTTTGCTTTTACAAAGATGATGAAGTAACAGAACCAACCAACTAATTTCGTTCATTTCAGAGATGTTGCCTTTATGTCTACACTCCGTTATTCCGGGACATAAAGCCAGCGGCATTCTCTATCACGGAGCTGGCGAGTGGTGGGCGATTCAACGAGCATGAGAAGGGACAGTGTCGGAATCGTACACCGAGCGGAATTAATAGCAAACTGAGCTTATGGCAATGCCGCAGAATACAAATAAGAAGGTACACAAGTACGAGCTTAATTTACCAGGTAATGCTGGCGCGCAATTTATAGCTACCCATATTGTATTATTTGTACTTGCAACTTTACCTTTCTGACGGTTAATTCACTACACACCTGCTATGACAGCTATGTTGTAATGCATTAATGGTTACTTACTTAATTCATAGAACAGAGTCCTTCTAGCATTAGCACAGAACACTCAAAATGCACTCAGTGGACAAATGTGAAAAGCTAACCGGTTTTCAGCTAGTCAAGAAATTCTCCAAATTTTATGGAAATCGAAGGTCCATTACCGCATTTAGAAGTTCCCGCCACCTGTCCCTATCCTTAGCCAGATCAATCCAGTCCATGTCCCCCATTCCACTTCCTGAAGATCCATCTTAATATTATCCTCCCATCTACGCCTGTGTCTTCCAGTTTTTCTTTTTCCTTCAGGTTTCCCCATCAAAACTCTGTAGGTCGCTTGACAGAAATCCGGACTTTATTTTACATTCAGTTCCTGGTATTTTGTCTCCTGCAGACAGCGAAGTGCCTTAAACTACGTCAGACTTATTTGTGTTAGTAATTCAATAGGATGGAATGCATTGCGAGTTTTGAATACGTCACAGTTTGTGCATGTCACAGACTGTTAGTGGTAGTGCCGCTTGCGTACTGTTGTGTTTAAGTGCCAGGCTGTAGCCTGTGACGGTCTGAAGAGAATAGGAAAAATGGCCCTGAGCTGAACACGATCGTTTATTCTTTTCCAAATGTGAAATTGATCGCGTGAGGACGGGGGGTTGGAAGACATAGCATGCGTGAGGAGGATAATGTGTGTATTAAACTTTCTGGTCGTAGAACCTAAAGGGAAGGTATTACTAGGAAAACTTTTTCGTATATTAAAGGAACTCATTAAGTAGGATTCATGTGTATTACATTTAAAGATTCAGCTCTTACCGCGCGGTGACCACGCTCTGTCTTGGCTACAAATCCAAAGAGTTAATGCTGAACGGGAAAACAGTAGGTGTTCATTCTAGCATTAGCACAGAACACTCCAAATGCACTCGGTGGACAAATGTGGAACTTTTGAATGTTAAAGTTTGTAGTATATGTTGTGACCAATGGCCTTTGAAGGTTTAAAATGAACTCTTGCTCGAGTCATTTAGTGTCACTGATTATTTAGTGTAGAATGATGACGTAATTGATGATTTGAAAATGATCTGAAAAACATCGGCCGAATCCCAATCTTGGAGGGAAACCACAGCACCTCATTACAGTTCTGAAACGTGCCATCCCCGTTGTGTGTATAAATAAATAGGTACAGGTATTTAGCCAATAACATAACAAATATTTGTTGTGTTATTGACTAAATACCTGTACCTATTTACCCCATAATAGTCTGGAGAGCCCGCATATTTGACAGAATTCGACCTGGCTACGTCACTAATGTAAGTAGCCATATCGTTTGTTTCGTCAAGCAAGATGTGACTTTGGTGTCTGGATCCGTGCGCGGGGGGGGTTTGAGGGTGCTGCTGCTGTTAGCTTCCAGGTGTCATAAAATTCAGGAACGCTCTTAATTACCTGCGCTTCAGTAGAAGTACTCTGCTCTTTGAATTCAGTTAACGCGATGGGACAGACATGCAGCATTCAAGGTATTAGACTAACTGACATGATTTACTGTCACTGGTTGCCGTATCTCTGTCAGCAGAGCAAATATGAGTGTTTTATCGTTAATCTTTTGTAGGGACGGTTCGTTTGAAATGTCAATATGGATGGGAGGTGACTGGAGTTGTGTTAGTGTCATGTAAAGCGGCTGGGCTTTGTTGTTAGCGGTAATGAAATAACTTCGTTAGTAAGATGCACCACCTGCCCGCAGAGACGCTAATCATGCAGCAGCAATTAACCGATGGGGCGCACATGTGGGTTTGTAACAGCGTATCTGAAAATAGGGTAAGAAATAAAGTTCACCCTAGAACAGGCCACGAAGGCCCAAAAAGGGAATAGATGTATAGCTCTACTCTTTCTTTATTCTATGCGCTAGATGGGGTGGATGGTCAACGCCACGCCCCGGCCGCTTTACCCGCGGGAAAGACCCAGTACCCATTGTATAGGAGGCTGGGTGGGCCCCAGGGCCGGTCTGGACGGGTGCGGAAAATCTCGCCCCCACCGGGATTTGATCCCTGACTTGTCCAGCCCGTAGCGAGTCGCTATACCGACTGAAATATCCCCGCTCACATCTGAAAATAGGATAAATAATATAATCACCTGTAATTATATTGCGTTATTTTTTTATCTGTCAAACCTCAGTTGCCACTTCTTGTCGGCTGGCTTGTATTATCGTGACCCACTCAGCCGACCTGCCACACACGACAGAGTCACGGCCGAAAATGAAACAAAGACGGTTGTCATTTAAAGTAATGGAACCTGCATTTATGAGAATGTAAATAGGGCGATAAATACGTATTTTCATACGATAATTACCAGAACTCACCCTCTAAATGTGACAAGTAAACAATTCCTGAAACAAGTGCTCTGACGTAGATTCTGTGTAATTAAGTTTTAATAAATGCTGTGCCACGTGCTTTTTAATTATTACGATGGAAAGTATTTTATTAACGTTTTCGTACTTTTTGTGTTGTTCAGTTTTGCGTGATTCCAGGCTTCCGCCGCGAAGCAGCATGTAGTGGTAATTTCATCCCGACGTTTCGTGACAGCCTTCGCAGCTTCGCAATGACTTAGAAGTGCGCAGTTATCTTCTTATTCGGTTTTATTCGACAATTTTACCGATAAATTTACAGTTTCATCGTAATTTAATCAGGCAGTCGGTAAGGCTCCACTGATGGACCATACGAGCGTCGCAAGGTATCTGCTTAAAGAGAATCCCTATGCGTTCATATACGGAGCGTGGCTGGAATACGTGACGAAATTCTCGGTACCGTAGGCGTTAGAGATGGTCAGATTTATAAATTATATATTACTTCCTTTGGAAATCATTACGGCATAGGGAAGGAGTAGAAGCATTGCCCCACCCGTTACTAGCTTCTGCTTTATATGAAGTTCAGTAATATTCACTCCCCGGCCGCTTTACCTCCTGTACCAATTGATAAGGAGGCTGGGTGGGCACCAGGGCCAGTATGCACAGTGTGTACAGTGCGCACAGTGTGTACACTGCGCAAAACAGTAAATCTCTAAATGAGGTCAGAACCGTATAGCCTTTAGCCTAGTCACTATATCATCTGAGCTACATATGCGGATATTTACAAAGTGTAGGAGTGAATGCGAAATTAACGAAAGTTAAAGTATTCTGGCATGTTACGGTGTGTCAATTGGCAAATACTCGCGGACATTTCGGGGAGCGCAGAACTTGCATCTTGAGGGACATGCAGTCCCAATCAATGGTGATGAGAGTTTGGGTTACAAATTATTTACTGAGTTTGAAAGTTTCATGAAGTGGATATATTCTGTGGATTCCAGGCACATTCCATTGACCCAGTACAGCACTGTTCCACGTCTGTTATATGAATCAAACATTTCATTCATTTATCGTAAAGCTGGTTGTTGCAACAGTACATTGTGTGCTGAAGCACAACGTGACTGTGGTTAGGGTCTGCAGAATTTATTTGAGCACTTTTTCGCAATGTTTACATTTAACATTGCCCGGGTGCACGAAGAGATCATTGCACACAGGTTGTTCATTTTGGTCGTGTAAATAGGATTGTGTGTGGCGGAGTTGTAGTGGGAATTCCTCAAATAACACTTTTGAAACTGTGTGCTACATACCAGAAGGCAGCTTTCTGTTTTCCCTTCATTTTACATATTTTCGTTAATACATATTTATGATACACAACAATGGAACACTGTACATTTATTTGTTTACTTCTGTGCAACATATTTCGGCAGTTATGTTCTGCCTTCATCAGGCATAAACAAAAGTACATAATCGGAAAAGTATGTTACCAACCAAGGTCGCGTTAGATGTTGCCAGTTGCGTGGTTCACATCTGTCATATGTTGGCTTAATAACACAAAGTAATATCTTGCATCCTCCAAACATCTACAATATTTATTCATTTTTAACAAACATTTTGAGTAATTAAACTCTTTATTATCCAATTAATACACAATACATAATATTTAGATACAATTAAAATTATAAAATATTTAAAAGTGCTCCAACATGTTTCGGACCACAGAGGATCCAACATCAGGGAGCCTTGTACAGTGTGTGTAGTTCACTGTATATGAAGACACTACACACTACACGCACGCACAGCAAGTCGGAATATGCTGCCATAACACCGACCTTGTCCACATCAACGGAGACGATAGAATCATTCTTTTAGTTTCTAGCCAAGCACTGTACAAGGCTCCCTGATGATGGACCTTCTGTGATCCGAAACATGTTGGAGCACTTTTAAATATTTTATAATTTTAATTGCATGTACATAATATATATATATATATTGTGCATTAGTTGGATAATAAAGTGTTTAATTATCACTGATGCACGGTGAAAACATGAAGATTTTAAATATTGTTCTGTGTTTATTATTCCTTAACATATTTCATCACACTGCGAACGCGAGGTCTGTTTCACAGCAAACTTTTCCAATCATGCACTTGTGTTGCTGCCTGAATAATGGCCGAAAAGAAGGGTCGAAACATGTACAAAGGCAAATAGATTTACCTACAGCGTCCAAGTTTTGTGTTTGTTGGGATAAGAAATCAGTTTTGATTAACTATCACAATGGAATGATGTTAGGTAAAATTTTCATTAGAAACAACGTTACTTACGTTTAATTTTATTATTAATTGTCACTTATTTATTACCATGATTAATCTCTCATGTGCATTCGATTACGCGTGACTTCTGTCTTCCGCCGCGGTGTAAATGAAATCTTCGGTCTTCTGGGATGTTACACAGCGTATTTCGTTAGTTAACCAACGTTTCGGAACAGCCTGCGTTTGCTTTCTGTTTATCCGTACTAATGTTTATCCCCGGCCATCGATAGCACATGCCACATTGAAACATTCAGTTCGCGAGTAGAACAAAAATTGTCCAATTGTAACAGTTGCTGACAAGTATGTAGTACGGAGAAACCTGCAGAAGAAGAGTTACCTTACTTTGTTCTTCGCACCGGGTCTCACTGATTCTAACGGGACAAGTTGGGTTCACCTGGACTGAATCCTCATGGGGACTGTTGGTACGACACCGCCCGACAGTTGGCAGGGCGACAGACGCGAACAGGATCTGACACTTAGCAGAGTGGTTTGTGGGTAAACAGCAAGCTCTGATACAGAATCCTAAAGGAAACAGTGGAATCTTTTATCTGTGCCACTCCTTTACACAATCATCGCTCCGTAAGTTATGCAGTAGGTAACGCATAATTAAATAGGCCAATGGCTCCTATTTAATATGAGTGTTAAACCTTGCCCGTCTCGCTAAGGGAAGGCATAAATTTAGACTGAGAACAGAGATGGAAATAGAATATTTGGTCCTCAGAGAAGGGGTAAGATGAGGATGGACAGTGAATAACATTATTGACTAAATGTTACTGGGTGTAACAAGACTGAGATGGACGGAACATGTAGCATGCGTAATAGTGATACGCAATGTTTCCAACATTGCGTATCACTAAGTCTGAAAAGTGAAGTATCACTTGGAAGATCTTGTCTCAGAGGGATTACAGTGGAATTGAAATATACATTTGAGGGTGTGGACTCGTTCGTGCTTAGTTGAGGAACAACTGTTGTTTTGTTGACGAAGTTTCCGTCCCCACAGTAGTTGCCAAATTTGTTGACTGTATGTGGAACTATGTGAAAGTAAAGAAGGCAAAGTGATCTCGTTACAGGCCCAGTGTGGCTCAGAGGGTGGGTACAGGTATAGCTGTACTCTTCCATGACCGCGGTACTAGAAGGGGGAGAGTGGCCAGCAGCACGCCCCGGCGGCACTTTACCCCCGGGAAAGACCCGGTACCCGTTTTACAGGAGGCTGGGCGGGCCCCAGGGTCGGTCTGGACAGGCGAAAAGTCTCGTCTCCACCGGGATTCGATCCCGGACCGTCCAGCCCGTAGTCAGTAGCTATACCGACTGAGCTACCCGGCCCACATATGGAACTATGTGGTTATCAATAATGTCTGCTGTATAAAGTTGGGTGGTTGGGTGGAGGTCTCGTTGGCTGGCTGTGTGTCAGTAGCAATACCTGATTTTCGTATGGCTCGGATGTTTTAAAGTAAGCAGGTTTTCTGATATCGGTAACAGGACCAACAGTCGCTTACAAAACCTCGGTTGGAGCTAGTGCGTCACTGTGGGCATGCATTTGTAAGCGACCGAATTTTTTTATGGAGAACCATGATGCGGGCTGGGCCACATTATCTCAGTCTGCTGTTTCCCCTTGTTGTCACGTTGGGGGAGCGCACGAGAAAAAACGCGGGACAGTGATGAATGAACGCGGGGAGGTCTCTGGAACATCTGCCAAGAATCTGAAAAGAGTCGCAAAGTGCTTAGTGTAGGACCGCACTGTCAGAGGAGTTCACAGAGACACGAGGGTAAACAAGAATGCTATGTCTCTCCCTTCCTGTCCCTTCCCCTCGGTCTTCCACAGATTAAACGCCGAGTTCACATTACAACCATATCCTTCCTTATCTTTAACGCACAAAGAATATGTAGACAAATCTGGAGACTGTAAGCAGCCTGCACAGCTTACAGAGATGGATAGAATTAGCGTAGATCGTGTGAGTTGTGGCTTCAGATGTTCCCGCCCCGAAGATGGGACGACATGCTGACTACAGTGTTATGGAATATGATTTCTTACCGAAGTTTCGGCGGAACATGCGGTCTCATCCTTTCTGTTATAGAAGAAGACAGAATGTCACTAACAGTTGCTTACTGCCCCACCATTGAAACTTCATATTACATAAAACCGTAAGTATTCTTGAGTATTTGAGTCTTGCGGGAAGTGACGCCGTGTCACTCTTCCAGTAATTCCTGCCGTGCAGGAGGATCGTTGTGCCCCAAGCTTCGTGGTTAAGCAGTTAAAAGTAACACGGCGTCACATATCTGAAGACCCGAATATTCAGCAGTACTGCTGTGAGAACCCCAAACCTACCATAAGTTACCATTTTTTTTTCGTTTCAGCCCTTTTTCCCAGTTCATTTTCTCGCCCTCTCCACGTTCTTCATTCCCTGTTTTCTTCAATCCTTTCGCTCCTTATTTGCTTCTGCCTTATCACATTTATATGTGGCATATGGACTGGATTGGGTTGGCCCAGTATAGAGACAGGTGGCGGACGCTTGTGAGTGCGGTAATGAGCCTTCGGGTTCCGTGAAATGCGGGGAATTTCTTGACTAGCTGCAAACCAGTTAGCTTCTCAAGAAGGACTCTGCACCATGGAG
>Ga0123355_10006352_pt1 | contig 17493 bp, 17 predicted proteins | sample TergutEmb28metaG_3_FD_89872 | JGI IMG/M metagenome (GOLD analysis project Ga0123355, IMG submission 89872) | Embiratermes neotenicus P1 segment gut microbial communities from Petit-Saut dam, French Guiana - Emb289 P1 | ecosystem: Host-associated > Arthropoda: Insects > Digestive system > Gut ...
GACATCGAAGTGCATATTTTTTACAAATGCAGTAGCAAAGCTATCAACAAGTGATGTTGTTGAGTGCATACGCATTTTGCCGCCGACAATATAAACGGTTACATTGTCCCAAAACTTCAATTCGTCTGCTAAAGATACTGAGTTTAAGACGAGAGTAAATTTTATGTCTTTGGGCAAATACTTAAGCATTATAAATCCAATAGAACCACTCGTTAAATAAACAATGTCGTTTTCTTTTATGAACTCTGCACCTTTTTTGGCAATAGCGGCGTAGTTGTCCCAAACTTTCATGTTTTTTACGTCCCTGTGCCTTGGAGGGCATAGCCCCACTTGCTGAATTGGAATAGCACCGCCATGGGTTCGTTTGAGAAGTCCACGTTCTTCAAGAAGTCGCAAATCCCTTCGCGCAGAGTCAACAGATACATCATACTTTTCTTGAATGTCGCCAACAGAGATTCTGCCGTTCTCTTGGATAAACTCAAGAATGGCTTGGTGCCTTTCTTCGATAAACATACATTTGCCTCCTTAGATTGGCTTTGAAGTAAGCATGTGTCGACCCATGTTCACCATCATTAACAATATATCACGAATGTTAACATATGTCAACGCAAAGCATTAGCATTCATTAACGTGCATTATCAAACATGAATATACGGCAATAAAATTTGCATATGTTCGAGCTGCATCAGCTTGTTGTAGTCTAATTTGGCGTAGAGGGCAACTGATACACGAAATTAAGAAACGTGTGTCAGTTGGGAGTATCGTGTATATGTAATATCATGGGTGCATTTATATCATGACTTTCATAGTTGTTGTGGAATCGGGCGTTTGGACAACTAAGTTGATACAACCACACAATATCTAACATCCTTGTACTTTTGGATGCATAATGCCCACAGACATGATATCGTTTAGTATTGAGTTGCCATAAACATGTATATTAGCATAGAGGTGATGCTTTGAACAGTTTTTATCAAGAATCGACTCCCAAAACACAAAGGCCACCACAAAAATGGGTAGAGCGCATTGTAATTATTGTTGGTATTATAGTTGCCATACCTGCTGTAGTTCTTTTTGTGATTGGATTTGTAGAAGGTGTGGATGACGTTTACCCTGTGACAATACGCACTTATGCCGAACTAAAAGAGTTTACATATCCAAGTCAACCTGTTGGGCGTGTTATAAGATTCTACACGCCACTAGAGCCGGTGGGTTATTTGTCATCGGCTTTTGGTGGATTTGTAAGTCACAACTTCTATATTGGCGAACTGGAAGACACATTCATCATTATCATGGTAGCAACGCCTGCGCAAGTAACTGTATATCTAGAAAGGACTGCAGTGCTTGCAGAAGTAGAAGGCCGGCTAAGTTCGCCGCAGAACAGCCTCAACTTTAGAATGATGAGAGACAGGCTGACTAGCATCTGGGAGATGACCCTCGATGAATTTGATGAAATGTTTACACCCTATTTTGTGTCTGCACAGTGGAGAGGTGTAAACATGCTACCAGTATTTCCTATCAAGCCCGCGGTAAGATATAGCCTCTGCCAGGTGCATGGCGCTAATTGCATCTTCGCCGGCAAGGTCTGCAATTGTGCGGGCAATTTTTAATATCTTGTGATATGCGCGGGCGCTTAGCTTCATGTTGATAAACGCCTGTTTTAGCATGTCACTTGCTTCTTTGCCTAGCTGGCAGTGTTTGTTTATAAGCGCTGCTGGCATTTTTGCGTTAAAGTGTATGCTCTCACCCTTGAAGCGGCGGGCCTGTATCTTCTGGGCTTGCTCTACGCGTTCTTTTACTGCGGCGGAGGGTTCACCGGCTGGGGCTTTTTGGGAGAGTTCGTCATATGCTACTGGGGTTGCTTCTATTTGTATGTCTATGCGGTCTAGTAGTGGGCCAGATATTTTGTCTAGATATTTTGCTACTTCTGCGTCTGTGCATTTGCATTTGTTGCTGCCGCGGTACCCGCACGGGCATGGGTTCATGGATGCAAGCAACAAAAAAACACTGGGGTATGTACACACCCCGCCTACCCTGGCCAGGGTTATCTGGCCGTCTTCTAGTGGCTGGCGCATGGTTTCTAAGGCTTTTTTTTGAAACTCGGGAAGCTCGTCCAGAAACAGTACGCCGTTGTGGGCCAGGCTTATCTCCCCAGGCATGGGGATACGCCCGCCACCGGTAAGCGACGTAAAAGACGATGTGTGGTGCGGTGTACGAAAAGGCCGCCCGGTCATTAGTGCGTCTTTCTGGTTTAGTAGGCCGGCAATGCTGTATATCTTTGTGATTTCCATGCTCTCATCTATAGAAAGGCTGGGCAAGATTGTTGGCACCCGCTTGGCAAGCATAGTCTTGCCTGCGCCCGGCGGGCCAATCATAAGTACATTGTGATACCCTGCGGCGGCTATTTCTAAAGCGCGCTTTACGTGAGTCTGCCCGGCAACATCGGCAAAGTCTACACTATAATGGCTGGCATCACATGATAAAAACCGGTTGGTATCTACCTGTATAGGGGTTATGGCTTGCCCGGCAAAATGGTCGACAATTTGGGTGATATGCTGCACTGGGAAGACAGTAATACCCGCTACCAGCGCGGCTTCTGCTGCGTTTTCTGCCGGCACGAAGCATGTCACGGCCCCCCCGGCCTTGGCCGCAAGCACCATCGGGAGTATACCGCCAACCGGCCTAAGTGCCCCATCCAGGCTCAGCTCCCCAGCAAAAAATGCCCTGTCTGCGCTATGTGGCTTGAGGTTGCCGGTACAAATAAGAAGGCCCACCGCCACCGGCAAGTCAAAGGCTGGGCCTGACTTGCGAGTGTCGGCGGGCGCTAAATTTACCGTTATGCGCTTTACCGGAAAAGAAAACCCAGCATTGCGTATTGCGGCGCGTACGCGTTCGCGTGATTCTTTTACGGCAGAGTCTGGTAGGCCCACTATGTCAAAGCTGGGCAAGCCCGTGGCCAGGTCTACTTCTACATCAACAGTATAACCGTCTACGCCCATGACTGCGCCGCTGGTGATTTTTACGAACATACTACGCCTCTTTTCTGTAGTGAATTAATTCACTATAGTGAAATGGTATCGCAATTCAACTTTAAAGCGGCCCCGTCTGTCGCCGAAAAAGCGTTGAAGCGCCCGCTATTTTCGGCTCGGGCAGGACCGTTTAAAGAGTAAATTGCTATACATCACGTAGTATTATAGCGAAACAATTCGGAATTAGTCCAGTCTGTTGCCCGTTACTTATTTCATTATTTCTTTCAAAGCTTGCACGATATATTCTACATCGCCCATAGTATTAAAATGTCCAAAAGAGAATCTTACCGTGCCATGTGGGTATGTGCCAAGAGTCTTGTGTGCGCTGGGCGCACATTGCAGCCCACAGCGGGTCATAATGCCGTAATCATTGTCCAAGATGGCGGCAATATTAGCATTGTCTTTTTCCGGGAAGTTAAGGGAAACTACGGCTACCCTGCCGCTTGTGTCTTTCTTGCCTATTATTTTTATGCCATTAATATCTTGTACCTGCGATATAAATGCAGATGTTAGCGCCATCTCGTGGTCGTATATAGCTTTAGTGCCCACTGTGTTTATATATTCAGTGGCTTTTTTAATCCCAATAATACCGGGGATGTTTATTGTCCCTGACTCGAACTTGTCTGGTAAGGTTTGGGGCTGATTATAGTCATATGAGCGACTACCTGTGCCGCCTACTATGGTTGGTGTGATTTCGCTGGCAAACTGTTCTTGTATTACAAAGCCGCCAATACCCTGCGGGCCCATAAGCCCCTTGTGCCCGGCAAAAACTATGGCATCTACGGCAGTGGGCATCTCAAGTACGCCCGCTGTCTGTGCAGTGTCAATTACTAAGCGGATGTTATGCTTTTTGCATATCTCGGAAACTGCATCTACTGGCATAACCGTGCCGCATACATTGGATGCATGTGTCATGACTACAAGCTTTGTTTCTTTTTTTATAAACGGGACAATGTCATGGGCGTTAAAGGAGCCATCTATACCACAGACCACTGCATCATAAGCGACCCCTGCTTTAGTAAGTGCGTGCAGGGGGCGCATTACGGCATTGTGTTCCATAGACGTGGTAATTACATGGTCGCCATGTTTAAGCAGCCCCCCTAGCAACATGTTTAGTGAACATGTCGCGCCGGGGGTAAAAACTACCTGCAGCGGGCTATTTACATGAAACATGTCCGCAAGTTGTTGACGTGCGTCCAGTATCTCCATTGCTATGTCATAAGAGCCGGCATAGCCGCCACGGTTGATATTGTATGCGCCGGTGTCTAAATAACTTTTTATAGCGTCAGAGACACCTGGGGCCTTGGGGAAAGACGTGGAGGCGCTGTCTGCGTATATTTTTCTCATTTACAACCTCATATGTTAATATAAACATTGCAAAATTAATCTCAGAAAAAGTCTTATCGACTTCTCCGGAAACTCCGAATGAGCGGCCAAAAAACTTACTAATGCCTAAGATTTTTTGGCCGCAAAGGAAGTTTCCAGAGAAGTCTAATAGGTGATGATAACGAAATATGAATAATTATGTAGCCACCTTCCATAGTCATATAGGGGCGGTGATGTATTTTAAGGCTTTAAAAAAGCAGGGCATCACAGCCAAGCTCATGCCCGTGCCCAGGAAGGTTAGTTCTTCATGCGGGACAGGCGTGTGGTATATGCACATCGCTGCTATTGACTTTAGCGGTTGTGAGCTTGAATGTGTATATATAGAAAGTAATGGCGCTTATGAGTGCGTGATAAGGAAATAACACTTAACACCCTATAACGCCCGCGCCACGGCTTTCTTCCACCCGCTAATTAGCAGTGCCCGGGTACCTGCGTCCATTTGTGGTGTAAACTCCTGCTCTACTGCACGGTTGGCTATAATATCGCCTGTGCTTTGCCAATAGCCAACGGCAAGCCCCGCAAGGTAAGCTGCACCCAGGGCAGTGGTTTCTGTAACCACGGGCCGTACGGTTTTAACGCCAAGTACATCTGCCTGAAATTGCATTAGGAAGTTGTTGGCGCTTGCACCGCCGTCTACTTGCAAGGCATCCAGGGGGGTGTGGGCATCTGCCGCCATGGCTTCTACGATTTCTAGTGTCTGGTAAGCCATAGATTCTAGTGCTGCCCGCACTATATGGGCCTTGCCGGCACCGCGTGTAAGGCCTGATATTGTGCCTCTTGCATATGCATCCCAATGTGGTGCGCCCAACCCCACAAAGGCCGGTACTAAGTACACACCGTTATTGTCGGTTACGGATTTTGCGATTTTTTCCGACTCTGCGGCGGTGCTTATCATACCAAGCTCATCCCGCAGCCACTGGATTACTGCACCGCCAATAAACACACTGCCCTCAAGCGCATACTGGGTCTGGCCGCAATATGACGCGGCCATAGTTGTTATAAGCCCATGGCGGGATTCTACCGGCTGTGTGCCTGTGTTCATGAGCATGAAGCAACCTGTACCGTAGGTGTTTTTGGCTTGCCCTGGCCCAAAGCACGCCTGGCCAAAAAGTGCGGCTTGTTGGTCACCTGCAATGCCCGCAATAGGAATAGACCCGCCAAAGATATCTGTATCAGCTACATGCCCGCACGACTCTACAACTGTAGGTAATATACACTTAGGTATCCATAGCTTGGCCAATATCTCGCTGTCCCACTCGCATGTATGTATGTTGTATAGCATTGTGCGCGAAGCGTTGGTATGGTCTGTCACGTGGGTTTTGCCTTTAGTTAGTTTCCATATCAGCCATGTGTCTATTGTGCCGAAAAGGAGCTCGCCCTTCTCGGCTTTTTCTTTTGCGCCGGGGATGTTTTCTAGCAGCCAGTTGACTTTTGTGGCAGAAAAATACGCATCCAACTTGAGGCCGGTCTTGGATTTTATTATTGGCTCAAAGCCTTCTTCACGCAGTTTGTCGCAGCATGAGGCCGTGCGGCGGCACTGCCATACAATGGCGTTGTGGATGGGCTTGCCTGTTGCGCGGTCCCATATCACGGTGGTTTCGCGTTGGTTGGTGATGCCTATGGCGGCTATGCTTGCAGCGGGCAGCTTGGCAGATATTAACGCCTCGTGGGCTACTACAGCCTGGGTTGTGTATATTTCGTCTGCATTGTGCTCTACCCAGCCTGGGTTGGGGTATATCTGGGTTAGCTCTTTTTGGGCTACGCTTACTATTTTACCGTTTTGGTCAAAAATAATAGCGCGGGAACTTGTAGTGCCTTGGTCCAAGGCCATTATAAACTTCATCTTATTTGCGTCCTTTGCGTATAATAGAAATCCCACCAAAGCCGCTTATTATGGCTACATAGAAGCCAAAATTATAGCCAAAGCCCGTGTTGTATACCTCGTAAATAGAATGGTGGTCGTTTAAAAAAGACAGTATCAGCGAAATAGGGGCGATCCAACCATGCCAGATACCCCAAAACAGCCCTGCCGGGTCGTCGTAGGTGTTTGCGCCGCCGCCCGGCACACACCCTGTTAGTAGCAGCATGCATATTAGCAACAAACATAATATGATTATTGATTTTTTCATTATAATCTCCATTCGCAATGTGAAAATTATTTCCGTCGTTTTTTCTTGCTCTTGGCCAAGGCGGGTTCAGCAGCTGGCTTGTTCATCCCCATGTATCCCCGGAAAAGCAACACCGCAGCCACAACAACAAACATAGCCGACACTATCTGGCTGGCTGGTAGGCCTGTGCCAAAGAATATTAACTGGTCTGTCCGCAGACCTTCTATAAAAAAGCGTGCTATGCCATAGCCCAGCATGTACAGCAAAATCATTTCGCCGTCGAAGCGCTTATAAGGCCGGTAGGCAACCAGTGCAATAACAAGCAAAAAGTTGAAAGTAGCCTCATACAAGAATGTAGGGTGCACCTGCATATAGTTTACCCCAGCATAGGTATAGGCCCTTTCTAGCAACTCCGGCGTGGTGTATCGGGCCTGGTCTACACGTATGCGCATGGCAAACAGGTTGTTTGTATAGCCGCCAAAAGCCTCGCGGTTAAAAAAATTGCCAAAGCGGCCTATTGCCTGGCCCAGCGCAAGCGATGGGCCAGCCGTGTCTGTTATTGTTGTGATGGGGATTTTTTTGTAGCGGGATATGATAAACCCGGCCAAAAGCGCGCCTATAATCCCACCATATATGGCAAGTCCGCCTTCGCGTATATCAAACAATGCCGTTATTGGCTGGCCGCGGTACAAGTCCCAGTTAAAAATCACATAATATACCCGTAGCCCTATAAAGGCCAAGACAACGCCCAGGATTAGCAGGTCCATATAATCGTTGACTTTTTGCCCTGTCTTGTGTGCATACCAGAAGGCAAGAAGTGCTGCACATGCTATACCCAGTACAATAAACACAGCGTACCAGTATATTTGTATAGGGCCAATGTTAATAGCGTATTGGGATACGTTGTTAAACCATATATTTAGGTTGGGGAACCATATATCTGGCGGGTTACTGGGCATATAGCGCCTCCTTTGTAAAAGGTTTATCAATAGTATCAAAACCCAAAAATATCGCCTTTACCATTTGTATCAAAACTGGATTTGTATGCCCAGTTCCTCTAGCTGCGCGCTTGCGACATGGTTGGGGGCGTGGGTCATGGGGCATGATGCGTCCTTTACTTTGGGGAAGGCAATAACTTCCCTTAGCGACTCTGCACCGGTCATAAGCATGATAATCCTGTCAAACCCAAGCGCTATCCCACCATGAGGGGGTACGCCATATTTCAAAGCCTCCAAGAAATGGCCAAAGTTTTCTTCTGCAGCTTCGGGGGAGAAGCCAAGCATAGCAAACATACGGCGCTGCAAGTCAGTCCTGTGGATACGTATACTTCCGCCACCCAGTTCAATACCATTAAGCACTAGGTCGTATATCTGCCCCCTTACGGCACCGGGGTTGGTTTCTAGTAGGTGCTCGTCATCTTCACGTGGGGCAGTAAAAGGATGATGCTCTGCATAAAACCTTTCGTCTTCTTGTGACCACTGCAGTAGTGGGAAGTCTGTCACCCATAGGAAATTATAGTCCTGGTAATTGGCAGTTAGCCCCTTCCACTTGGCGGCGGCAAGCCTTACTGCACCCAGTGCGTTAAGGACTACAGGGTTACTGTCTGCACACAACAAAATCAAGTCCCCAGGCTTGCCGCCCATTGCAGCCGCAATTTCATTTATTTCTTCTGGTGTAAAAAATTTAGAAATAGTCGACTTTACTGTGCCGTCTTCGGCCAAGACTATCCATGCCAAGCCCTTGGCTTTGTGATGGCGTGCGGTTTCTACAAGCGCATCTATCTGCTTGCGCGGCATTGCGGCACAGCCTTCGGCGTTGATACCACGCACACTGCCGCCAGCGCCCAGCGCGTCTGTAAACACCTGGAATTCGCTGTTAGCTACCTTTGCGTTTGTGGAAATATCTATAAGCTCCATGCCAAAGCGCAGGTCAGGCTTGTCCGAGCCAAAGCGCTCCATGGCCTCGTGCCAGGTCATCCTAGCGAATGGAGCTTTCAACTCTACCCCCAACACTTCCTTAAATACCGTTACCATCATACCCTCTGCCATGGCATGTACGTCTTCTGCATCTATGAAAGACATCTCTATATCTATTTGTGTAAACTCCGGCTGGCGGTCCGCCCGCAAATCTTCGTCACGGAAACATCGTGCCAGTTGGAAATACTTATCCATACCAGACACCATTAGTAGCTGCTTAAGCTGCTGCGGCGACTGCGGCAATGCATAAAACTGCCCCGGGTGCACCCTAGACGGTACAAGATAGTCACGCGCACCTTCTGGCGAGGAGTTGGTCAAGTACGGTGTCTCTATTTCAAGGAAGCCGTCTGCAGAAAGATACCGGCGTACACTTTGGGCTGTTTCGTGGCGTATTTTCATAATATGTTGCACTTCTGGCCGCCTAAGGTCTATATAACGGTGTTTTAGGCGCAAATCCAGTGCTACATCCTCGTCAGCTACTTGGAACGGTGGCACTTCAGATTCGGATAATACCCGTAGGGCTTGCACGTCTATTTCTATCTCGCCTGTGGGCATGTCTGGGTTTATATTTTCTGGTGTACGGGCTATTACTATGCCCGTAGCGGCTACTACATACTCCCCGCGTACGGCTTTGGCAAGCTGATACATCTCTGCCGGTACGCGCCTTTCGTCCACCACTACCTGCACAATGCCGGTACGGTCACGCACAACTATAAATATTAGGTTATTAAGATACCGGCGCTTGTTTACCCAGCCCATTACCGTAACTGTCTGCCCAAGCTGCGCCTGTGTTATCACACCCGAATAATGGGTGCGCTTCATACCTTTCATGCTTTCGCTCATGATAGTTCTCCTTTGTTGTTGTTATCTAGTCTATTTTACTGCAAATAGCTGAAAAGAAAAAGCTATTATGATAATATGTATTCCAATTGTTTTTACAGAAAGTGGGGTGCACATGAACGCATTAGACATAGGCATGATAGTAATCTTGTTTATTTTCGCCATAATTGGCTACCGCCGTGGGCTGGTACACACAGTTTACCGGTTTATATCATTTTTTGCGGCGCTGTTTTTGGCTGTCCGCTTACACCCGTATGTTTCTCGTGCGCTAAGGGATTCCTTTGTCTATGACGGTATACGTGGGCGCATAGCCGATTCTGCTAACCTGGAAGCGGCGTTTAGGGAACATGCACCATCCCCAGGCATTGGCATAGCCTTTCAAGACAGAAATACCATAGACGCATTACCCGTACCCGGCCCGCTAAGGGAATTGCTTTATAACAACAACACCCCTGCGGTAAGAGATGTTTTGCGCGTGGGCACCCTGGAAGATTTTATTGCGGGGTTCTTGGCCAATATCGTTATAAATGCAATTTCGTTATTACTTGTGTTTGTTGCGGTACTTTTACTATTAAAACTTATAGGCTCTGCACTTCACATCGTGGATAACCTGCCGGTCATATCATCTGTTAACCGGCTGGGTGGCTTTGTTATTGGGGCTGTACTTGGCGCAGGCGTTGTATGGCTTGGGTTGGTTGTGGTTACAATATTTTTTTCTACCATCAGCAACGAGATAGCATATGAGTTGATACAAGGCTCGTCTGTAACCGGTTGGCTGCTAGAAAACGGCTGGCTACTGGCTGGCATGACAGCGGTGTAGCGCCATGAGTCTACGCAACTTACGCGCCAATGTTGGCAGCGGTACCCGTTCAAGACTCATATGGCTTTTTGTTCTTGTTAACATAGCAGCCATTGCGGCAATAGCCATCATATGGCTGCAACCCGCAATAACATCATGGTCCAATGCAAGGGATATAATAGCCCGTAGGCGGCTAACATACGCCACATATCATGCACAAGCCAACCAATATCCCACCCTGCCACAACTTCACTCACGCAATGTCTTGCCATATGAGTATCTTGTCGCCACTTTATACGAAATCCAAAGCCTGGCCAGGTATCATGGGCTAGAGTCTGTTTTATTTACATCGTCAGAGCCGGTAAGTTACGACACCGGCGATGTTGGCGACGGTGGGCGCTTTGTAGAGCTTAGGGCAATTGCAACCTTTACCGGGCAAGAATATAGCGCTGAAATTTTTACCAGCAACTTGTCGAGTCTCCCGATATTTGTCCGCAACATGCGTATAGATTTTTTGGGTGACGGCAATGTAGATTTGCGTGTAGAATTTTCTTTGTTCGCTAGGGCAGAATAAGAAGCGATGCTATAGCCTCAGGAAAAATCGCAGTTTATAAAAAGTGTAATAATTTCTAAAAACAAAAATATACTAGAGTTGTCCCAAAAAAAGAAACCACACAGTGCAAAGCAGGTAAATCCGGTATAAATACCCGCGGATATGAATCCGATAAAATGGGATAATGATTAGTATGACCTGTCGCACCTAATATATTTATATATTCGGTGGGCCGAATATATTTATTTGGTCAGGTCACGTTGCATTTTGATGTCATGTTAGGGGGAAACGAGATGCGCGTATTTTTAGAACAAACAGTAGAAACACAGGCGCTTTCGGATGTTAAATGCAATGTCTGCGGGCGCCATATAAACAAAGATGCCTTTGGCTATTTCGAAGACCATATAGCTATATCCAAGGCATGGGGATATCATTCGCCATATGATGGCGAAACCCACATTATAGATGTATGTGTAGGCTGTTACGAAGACTGGAGCACACAGTTTGCAATACCACCCAAAGTGTCCTGCTATTGCCATACGGCGGGGGATGCGCTGTGTATGTGCGTTGTATAATATTGCTATAAATAAACGAAAAAAAACACATGCCCTCAAGAAATTAATTCCTTGTTTGCATGTGTTTTTTTCTAGTTTATTTCAATTTATACTAATCTCGAAAATCATCGTCGACAACACATCGCGAAAAACGGCTTAAAGCCGCCGATTTTCCACTCGATTGTCGACGTGATTTTCTGAGATTCGTATTACTACCGGTTGCGGCGGTTTCTGATTACAATCTTCATCTCACGCACATAGCGCGTAATATATGCGTGATATTTGCCTTCGGCAGTGGCCTGCTTCACCTTTAGCGTACATATGCCAGCAAGCGCAACACCCAGTGTTATAACCGCCCCAAAAATCATAAGACTTATGGCTATAGGGTTGGTTGCTGGGTTTGGACGCGGTTCTACCGGCGGGGATGCCTCTGCGCCGTTACTTTCTGCGTAAGCATCTTCTTCCCATACTGCCATAAGCACAATATCACTGCGCAATGTAAGCGTATCTTCGGAATTTAGGATTGTACCGCTGGGCACACCTGCACCGCCGGGCACGCGCCATCCATTAAATATATAACCCTGGCGCATAGGTATAGGCAACTCATCAACTACTGCTGCATTGCGGCCAAAGCGTATACCTATCTCATAACCATTAAACACCCCCGGGAAGGGGTTAAACACCGCCACATAGTGGCTTTGTGGTATAGCAATGGGCCGCGGGGACCGTTGTTGCGGCGTGTCAGACCATACAGCCTCTAGCGACATATCACTTTTTACGATGTGCGGGGCGGTTAGTATACTGCCATTGTGCTGCCAACCGGCAAAGTAATAGCCATCCCGTGCCGGTACCGGTAGGCTCGTGAGTGCACTTCCATATGTAAAAGACTGTAGCGGACGGGTCCCTTCTGGCAATTGGCCCAGCCCAGGACTATACATTACAGCAAAACTTGGTGGGGTGTCCGAGTTAACAGTAGGCGCAAATGCCGCCAATATAGTCGTACTTCTAACCACAACAATAGGGGCTTCCATCTTCTCCCCATCAGAAAACCATCCCACAAACGTGTACCCAGATGGGGGTATAGGCTCTGGAAACTCATCTATCCTAAAGCCAAAGACACCCGTGCGCACACCGCTAACATCATCAGCAAGCGAGCCGGGGCTTGGCGCAAAACGGATAGTCAACTGCGGCGGTGTAAGCGCCGTGTTCCTTGCGAATGCAGGCGCAGCAATAACCACCATGACAACCACAATCAACACGGCAAATCTCCTAAAACCCCATATTTTGTTTGCGATTCTCATACGAGGCACACCTGATTTAGTAGGTCGTTCATTTTGCTCATTCCCCTGACCATTTGAGTATATGTATGGCAATTTTATTCCTGATTAAAATTGCCGGGTAATATTGTTTTACAACTCATTGTCTTGCGCGGCGGGTTTAACATCCGCTATACCATTTAGCGCAGGTGTTTCTTGATTTGCTTCGCCGGTTGCTTGTATATCAGCCTCAGCATCTTGGGCACTGTCTTCCGGGCTGCCGCCGGGCGGTACCTTGTCTGTTGGTGATGGGTAGTGGATTGCTTGCAAACTGGTATCCAGCACGTCTATTTTGTCTATGCCCAGCTTTACGGTCATTATATGGCGCCCTTTGGTTAAACTGCCATCTCTGTCCCACCCGGCTTTGTATAGGGCAATAAACTCGGTAGGCTCGCCTTTATGGTAGCATACCGCTATTGCGTTCATTGCTTCACCTTGGGTTTCCAGTGGTTTTGCAAGTACAACTTCTATGTCTCCAGAGGCAAGCTGGTCCAACTCATTATCATCAAAAGCCGAGAAACCGTAGTTCATAAGCTTCTCTTTTACCCAAGCGCCTTTCTCTTCCAAGTAAAGCCCTACAGACGCATACGCAACCATTAATGAGAAAGCAACCAGTACCAGCATCTCGCCAGCCCACACAGCAGACAATCTCAACCCATACCACTGGTAGCCATTAAGGCTCCAGGTGCCACGCTCATTAAAATATTGCAGCTGCCCTATAAAAGAAAGCTCGTTTTCCCCTACAATGTTTGCGCGGGTAGCGCTTAGTATGCTACCCATATCTGCAAGCGCCGCAACCTCGCGGTGTAAGTACAGCACTTCTACCATAAGGCCAAACCACATATTCCACATCACAAACATGGTAATTGCTAAGCTTATAACCACTACAACTAGCGACATCGCGTCATTGGTGATACGCATCATCCGCTTTATAACCCATACCACAGCGGCCAATATCAGCCCAACTGCAAAGTTTGCAATTATATTTGCCCATATATCATGCGCATTTACCTGAAACATAATGTAAAAATAACTCAGCACTACCCCAATTGGGGTAAGGGCCAAGAAAAGTACAATAAGCCCAGCTAGACTACTCTTTCTTTTTACTTCGTTCATCATTTTCTCCTTAGTACCCGGATACCGGTATTATTGGTGCGTGTCGATACTGTGTTTCGCAGTGATATTACATTATTGTATGCGGATTTACAAGGGTTGCGGCACTTTGAAATAAATTTGTAAAGCTTATTAACCCCAACTCTGGTACAATTTTTAAAATAACCGTTGACACCCTACTTGCCACACCGTATAATGCTTTGGCGCAAGTGGCAAGGTTTTTGCCAACGCAAAACCGTGCTGTTGTACGTGGTTTCACAAAAGCTATGACGTATCAGACTAGATATATCAGAAAGGAACTTCACAATGCCCAAACCAAAACGTGGTAAATTAGTTCGTCTTACAGCCGGCTGGCGTGGCACATGTCCATTGTGTAGCCGCACTGGCGTTAAAATGCTATGGGAAAAGAAGGACGGCGACAATACGCTCAAAGTCTGCAAAAGATGTAGCGTAGCTTAGCCTTCGTGCTACATTTGCCGATATAGCTCAATTGGCAGAGCAGCTGATTTGTAATCAGCAGGTTTCCGGTTCGAGTCCGGATATCGGCTCGTATAAGCCCGCTAAATCAACACTTGTTGATATAGCGGGCTTTTTATATAATTGATATAAAAATTGCAATAAAACTAGTTAGGAGAGCCGCCATGCCCAATCCCAACCGCAACATAAAAGTCCTATCCGTCTTCGGGACCCGCCCAGAAGCCACAAAAATGGTACCCCTAGTACTGGCCCTACGGGATGAGCCGGGGATTGATTCGTATGTATGTGTAACCGCACAACACCGCGAACTTCTGGACCAGATGCTAACACCTTTTGACATAAAGCCAGACTATGACCTAAATATCATGACCGAAGGCCAGACCCTGGCCTATGTGACAAACCGGGTACTAACAGGTCTGCCACCGATACTTAGCGCTGTCAACCCAGACCTGCTACTGGTACATGGCGATACCATTACAACATTTGCAGCAAGCTTAGCGGCTTTCTTTGCAAAGATACCTGTAGGCCATGTAGAGGCTGGGCTTAGGACCTACGACAAGTACCGCCCATATCCAGAAGAAGTTAACCGCAAGCTGGTAACAGCAGTAGCGGACTTATTTTTTGCCCCAACCCAGCAATCCTGCGACAACTTACTCAAAGAAAACGTACCAGACAAGGCTATATATGTGACCGGTAATACCGCGGTGGATTTCCTCAAATATGTAGTAGCCGACAATTACCGCTACCAATGCGAACCGCTCAACCACCTGGACACAAGCAAGCGCATTATTCTTATGACATCCCACCGCTACGAAAACTACGGCCAGCCGCTAGAAAATATTTGCCGTGCTGTACGCAAGCTGGTTGATGACTTTCCGGACACGATGCTGGTATGGCCCGTACACCCCAGCAAAGCCGTGACAGAGCCAGCGCACAGGCTTTTATCTGGCCACGAGCGCATACTACTTACACCGGCTGTGGGTCCTTTTGATATGATTAACATGATGAAGCGCTCGTACATGCTGCTAACAGACTCTGGCGGCTTGCAAGAAGAAGCTCCGGCTTTTGACCTGCCGGTGCTAGTCCTGCGCGAAGTGACCGAGCGCCCCGAAGGGCTAACCGCCGGCACATTGGCTCTAGCAGGTATAAAAGAAATTGACATATACAACCACGCCGCTAAGCTCTTGACAGATGCATCTGCATATCAAAAAATGGCACAAGCCCCCAACCCCTTCGGCGACGGACATGCCAGCCAGCGGATTATTAAAGCTATTAAGGAGCAAATCAAATGTTAATGTTAAAGTGGTTTTTTGGTGACCAAGGCCTAGAAGACGCCTATGCCATACGCCAAGAAGTATTTGTTAACGAGCAACACGTAAGCGAAGCCGAAGAATACGACGGTACAGACGCATCATGCGCCCACCTAGTAGCATATGAAGACGATATGCCCGTAGCTACAGGCCGTATAATGATATTAAACGATGACTATGTAATAGGTCGGGTAGCCGTACTAAAATCCCACCGCGGTCAAAACTTAGGCATTGGTATTATGCAAGCACTAATAGAAGCCTGTTGTACAATGGGTGGGGACAGGCAAGTGCTTCACGCCCAAACCCATGCGCGGGGCTTCTACGAAAAGCTAGGTTTCACCGCCTATGGCGAGGAGTTTGACGAAGCGGGTATCCCCCACATAGCAATGGAACATTTTGGACCTGCAAAGTGCTGCAAAGGAGGGCAAATGTGAGATTAGACAAATACTTAAAAATAAGCCGCATAATAAAGCGCCGCACCGTAGCCAACGAAGCCTGTGACGCAGGCCGCGTAACCGTGAACGGGCGGCAAGCCAAAGCCTCTTTGGAGGTAAAGCTTGGCGATATTATCGAGATTAAGTTTGGCGACAAAACCACCAAACTGGAAGTACTAGCCGTAAAAGATACCGTACGCAAAGAAGAAGCACATCTAATGTACCAAATGGTAGAATAACCGCATAACATGATATGCCAATCCACAAATAAGCCAACAAGTATGCTACAATACAAAATATGTTTGCCTAATCAGCCACACAAGGGCAAGCAAAAACATAAAAAGGAGACCAATGAATGACAAAGTTCAAAAGATTAACCGCCTTTGTTATAGCCTTTCTTATGGCAATAACATTTATGGCCCAGCCGCTAGTTGTGTTAGCCGATACATACGGCACACCAGAAGACGGCTATCAGAATGAAGATGCCACCGATTATGATTACTATGTAGGTGACGATTATCCGGCGGATGAATATCCAGCGGATGATGAATATCCAGCGAATGAGTACCCAGTGGATGAACATCCAGAAGATGTAGAGTATCCAGAACATGAGTACCCAGTAGATGAAGACCCTATACTTGCCGCCAGGGTAGCTTTGTTTGAGATGTTGTATGACATGCTTCCAGAAATAACACGCTTTGTTCACCTTACAGAGGAAGCAAGAGAAATCGCACTATATGACTTTGACTATTTTGCTGAGTACATGCTTGCAACAATACCAACACGGCATATATTTTATAGGCTTGTTGGCCTCACTGTAGAGGAGTACTTGGCTGGGTTGCGCCATATGATATATGACATGGTACCTGTGCCATCATTTACCGCTGCAGATATGGGTGAAAGATGGGCCGATGAGCCTACCGATGCCCTAATGATAGCTGCAGACTACATGTACACGTTGCTACATTTATTCATATTTGAGCTTGGTGGCTTTGGACACTTTGGCCCCCAAGGTACGTTCGTGGTAGAGCATACATTTTTTACAGTAGCATTTTCGCTATATCACGGCCCCCCAGTGTTAGACGATGAATCTATCCAGATGCTGGAAGAAATGGGCTTTGACGTAGATTGGCTTCTTGCTGCAGACCATCAGTTTTCTCAGTTCCATTACGACGTATTAAGCACGCCGTCTGTACAGTGGTTTTATGAGCTGGATGCAAGCGAGTTTGACTTTTATGTAGACTTCTTGGGCGAAGTAGGAGCAATGAACGAAAATAACATTACAACCCACATTATAGAACCCGGCAGGATAGCTTATATTCACATTGCAAGCTTCTTTAACAACATGATAATGGATAGCGAAGTGCTGTTCCCATTCTATGAAGAAATACAGGATTTCGAACATCTGATACTAGACATACGCGGCAATGGCGGGGGTATGGTTGGCCATTTCCCATTACTTGTTGTAAGCATGCTGGGTGTGTTGTTGATAATATAGATATATGATAAGCTATCTCATCAAAAGAGATGGGGTGTATCATGTTGGCTTGTAAGAAATGTAATTCCGAGCGACTCGTCAAAAATGGCATAGTAAAAAA
>Ga0123355_10006353_pt1 | contig 17487 bp, 16 predicted proteins | sample TergutEmb28metaG_3_FD_89872 | JGI IMG/M metagenome (GOLD analysis project Ga0123355, IMG submission 89872) | Embiratermes neotenicus P1 segment gut microbial communities from Petit-Saut dam, French Guiana - Emb289 P1 | ecosystem: Host-associated > Arthropoda: Insects > Digestive system > Gut ...
AGAATAAGACACACTGCCGTCATATTTAATTTGATATAATTAACTAAAAAGGCTTTTGAACAGGCTTTAGGAGGAAAATAATATGATTTTATCTTTAAAGGGGCAATTAGCAGATTGGAAGTATGCTCGTGGCAATACTATTCAATTTTTAAAACAACTTACAGATGAAGAGCTTAATAAACAGTTGCCAAGAAAAACTTTTGTAACGATATATGAGCAAATTGTAGAAATGGCATGGGTTCAAAGGTGCTTCCTTAAAGCCATTGATAATAAAACACTGGATGGTATGGACTGGACTGCACCAACTTTTGCTACAAAAGATGAATTGCTTGAGCAAATGGCACAGTTTGATAAAAAGATGGAGCAAATTTTAGAAAATTGCAATGGTACAGAAGAAATTAATTGGTTTGATCACAACAAAAACATAAACGAGCATATTTCGGCTATGCAAAGCCATGAAATGATGCATCTTGGACAAATTATTGCATTTTGTCATGCATTAGACATTAATATTCCACAAGAAGTGACTAAATCAATGCACTTAACAGGTTGAAGTTAAATAGAAGCGGTGTTCGTAGTCGGCAAATTGCCGGCCATAAACACCGCTTCTTGTCTACTTCTTTCGCAGTTCCAATTTTCGCTCTGTACCATTAATAAGCCGCTGAATATTCCCACGATGCAAGTAAAAAGCCATAGCTGCCATAATAAAAGTAATGATAACTGTCTCTAACTGATGATTAAAGAATACCAAAATAAATATTGGGAAAAGTAATGACATGGTTAGAGATGTAAGAGACATATATCTTGTGAGCTTTAACACTACAAACCCTATTGCGTACACTATAAGAGCCGCTCTCCAATCCAACGCAAGCATAACCCCTAAAAAAGAGGCGATGCCTTTTCCTCCTTTAAACTTTAGAAAAAACGGGAAATTGTGACCAAGAAGCACTCCAAGCCCTGCATACAAACCCGGTTCCATCGGCAGACCATCTTCAAAAAAACTGCCACCGCCATAAAATAATATGGCACACAATACAAATGCGGCTACAGCTTTTAGCACATCACTGACAAATACAATCAAACCTGCTCTACGTCCCACTACCCTTATTACATTAGAGGTTCCGGCATTTCCACTGCCGTATTCTCGTACGTCTATATTTTTCATTGCCCTACCAACTATATATGCCGATTGAATGCATCCAAACGCATATCCAATTAGTAAACATAATAATCGAATCACTAAAGTTCACCTCTTTTAACTTCTTCATATGCCACAAAATGATTATGTTATCAAAGTACATTCGCCATATGTCTTGTATAAAAATCCGGATTGGTTCTAATAAAGCGGTCAAAATCCGCTTCTGATAATGGTGCGCTAAACAGATAGCCTTGCAAAAAATCTACAGAGTTATTCATTAAAAACTCTAATTGCCTTCGATTTTCCACACCACCTGCGGTTACTGTCATATTAAGACCATGAGCCAGCAAAATTATGCTCTCCATTATTGGATATGATGCGGGGTTTCCATCTGAATGGGCTAAATATGCCCTGTCTATAGTTATATTATCTGCCGGAAGCTCTGCCAATTGCGCCAACGATAAAAACTCGGTGCTGTAATCGTCTATAGTTATTTTAAATCCCGCTTCCTTTAGCCTTTCCATAGTCTCTTTTACGGAGGCAAAATTTGCAGCTACAATTTGCTCTGTAAATTCTAACATCAACTGGCTTGGATCTATTGAACTATCTATTACTGTTGATAGTAGATTTTGCACAAACTTTTTATCCCCAACTTGCTTGGCCGAAACATTTATAGATATGGATAATGATGACTTATCCTTTTCTTTCCAATTAACCATTTTTTCACATACTTCATTTATTACATATGTTCCTATCTCAATAATTTGCCCGGTTTTTTCTGCAATAGGTAAAAAAGATGGGGGATACAACAACCCGCGTTCTGTATGAGACATACGTATTAATGCCTCTGCGCCTACAATGGCCTTTGTTCTTGCATTAATGCGCGGTTGATAATGCATTACAAAATTTTTTTTGTACAACTCATTTGTTATATTAGCTTCTTCTTTGGGATCAATATCCGGCTCTGAATAATTGTAATTAATTTTAGGGTGAGATTCAGCTTTTATTAGTATTTTTGATATCTCAGCAGCATCAGAAGCCGCAGGTTTTTCTTCTGCACTTGCAGGAGGTATCCCAAAAGATAAAATCCAACGTTTATCATCATCATCTTTAAAAACACATTGATTCCAACGTATTACTATAAATTCTCCATGTGGGCAAGATGTTTGAGCAGGGTAATCCCAAATATACCCTTTTTGCAACACCTGATGAATATGTTCTTTGTTCATATCGCCTTTGATATCTTTTCCCAAGAAGCTATGCATAGCCTGTCCCATCACTGTTTCAGGCAAACAATCAAAATATTCAAAAAAATATTTGTTAGCCCAAGCTAATACAAATGCTTCATCTGTTACCAGTATCAAAGCCCCCGGCATGTTCACTAGATTTTCCCAAATATAATCCTCGATTTTTTTCTTGCGTTTTAAAGCTTTAACCATAATATCACCTTATACACAACCTGCCCCAAAGTATATTTGGAGCAGGTCAATAAAAATTAATAAATTGGTTTAACGCAGAACCAGCCACCGACGAATATCGTGATATAGGTTGCGATAGTCATTATCATAGAAGAAATCTCTAAGCTCGGCCCAAGAACCAAAAGGCTGATGAAGTGCCTCGCTTGATAAAGTGCCGGCAAATGAGTTAGACATATTTGGAGACAAAGACATCCACTCAACTGAAGAAGCATTGTTTACATTTGTAAATAATGTTATAGCATGGTCAAATTCTGCCACGTTAAAAGGAATATCACGGGCAGTATTCATGCGAGAACGACGAATAATCAATTGGTGTGCCTCAGCATCAGAAAAACCTGCCCGCCATAAATCTTCTCTGGAAGCTGTGTTAATGTTGATTAAATCGCGGTTTCTTTCCGGCCCTGTCCAACCCCAACTATTCCAGTTGTCCCACTGCCCCCATTGATTTCCGGTACTCCAATTATCCCGGTCGTGGACATCATATACACGAATATTGCTTGCTATTTCATGCAGACGGCGTTCGGTCAAGTTTACACCGGGCATATGCTGTAGCTCTCCTATACTTTTTAAAGTATAGCCATTGACTCTGGCATTGATAACAGCATCAGCTTGACTTGATGTAAGCCCGGCATCACGCAGTTGACTTGCAGTAGCCGTATTTACATTTACAATTATATTTCGATTTGCAGCTATAACATGGTTCACATCATCTACACTTATAAAAGGACGGTTTTGTTCAAATGCATTACCACTCATTAAATTTTCACTATGCAATTGATAGATGCTGGTAAACAAATTGCGATTTCTGCGATTAACAATAGCGCGTGCCTGACTACTTGTAACGCCTATCAATTGCATAAGTTCTTCTTCGCTTGCGGCATTGATGTTAGTGCTTACTTTCATGCGATAGTAATTGTAATCGAACTCTTCACGAGTTAATGTATCAGCAAATTTTACTTCGCCTACATTTTGAAAAGGACTATTGTTACGATGACGCACTATTGCATTACCTGTTCCGGATCTGACATCGTACAGCACTCTGTTTATTTGAGTCGCTGTTGCAGTATTAATATTAACTCTTTCGTCCCAAACGCCGCCTGTTCTTCTACGGCGTGCAGTATGGCGCGCTGTATGCTGAGCACCAAATCCGTCTTGCGCCCATATCCCTAAACGAGTATTGCGAGCGCGGTTAGCATCGGTAATCAAAGTTCCGTATATCCAATGTCCTTGATATGCAGCATCTACCCAAGCAAGACCCCGTTGAACCAAAGCACGGTTATACATTGTATTGCCATGAGTAACATATACGGCAGTCCAACGATCATCAAAACGGTCATTGTGAAGATTAAACAGGCTAATTTGTAAATCTACAGTACGGCCAAGCAGTGCGCCGGAAATGAAATCGTGAGCCTCACGATTACCTTGGGTATCTATCCCGGCCAACCTTACCAATGCAACCTGATTAGTACCTGAAAGCTGAACACGCAATGCTTCTCCATCTATTACTTGCAACACTACAGCTTGAGTGTTTTCTGCAAGTCTAACGTATGTAGATGCGTCTACAGTTTCTACAGGGTACAGCAAAAACAGCATTGCCATTAAAATACTTAATACTCTTTTCATCATCATCCCTCATTTCGATTTTATCCCATTCTTCCTATAAATATTAATATTGCTCCGTAGATAATTAAAATTCCTGACGCTAAAAAATCCCTGGGTGCAAAACGCATTATCTTCATTTTGGTACGGTTAACATCGCCGCGATAGCAACGGGCATCCATAGCTTGTGCAAGCTCATCTGCCCGACGAAAAGCTGATACAAACAGCGGTATCAATAGAGGAATCAAGCTTTTTGCCCTTTTAATTAAGCCCCCTGTGTCAAAATCTGCACCGCGTGCCATTTGAGCTTTCATGATTTTATCCACTTCTTCCATTAAGGTAGGGATAAACCGCAGCGCAATTGTCATCATCATAGCAATTTCATGCACAGGTATTCTCAATTTTTTGAAAGGGTTAAGCAATGTCTCAATTGCATCTGTAAGTTGTATAGGGGTTGTAGTTAATGTCATAACTGTAGAGCCTACAATCAAGATAATTAACCTAAGTGCAATTTGCCCTGCATGAGAAACACCTTCCAGCGTAACCCGTATAAAAAAGAACTCTACCAGCACTACTTCTCCGGGAGTTAAAAACAAGTTTAGCGATGCTGTAAAAATAAGAATAAACAGCATCGCCCTTAGACCTCTAAACATAAACATTGGTGGAACCTTGGAAAGATATATTACACCAGCCAATGCTAAAGCGGCTACTCCATAACCGGCCCAAGTGCCTGCAATAAACAAAGTTACTATAAAAAACATAGTACCGACTAATTTTACCCGTGCATCCAACCGATGGATAACAGAAGGCGCAGGATAATACTGCCCTATAACAATCCTTGCCATTAGCCTATTATTCCTTCCAAAGCGTCAGCAGCAGTCTCTATTGTAAAAATACCGGATGGCAGATTAAGCCCCTTTTTTCGCAAAAGATCCATTAGTGTAGCGATAGGGGGTGCCGCCAAACCTACAGCGGTAAGCCTCTCCGGTTGAGAAAACACCTCCGTTGGTATCCCCGACAAAATAATTTTGCTTTTTGCCATTACTACAATTCTGTCTGCCAGTCGGGATACATCTTCCATATTATGTGATACTAAAATAATCGTGTTGCCAACAACCTTATGCATCTCAGCTATTTGGTTTAATATAGCGTCTTTACCGACCGGGTCTAGCCCTGCTGTAGGTTCATCCAAAATAAGCACCTCCGGTTTCATGGCTAATACTCCGGCAATAGCTGCACGGCGTTTTTGCCCTCCTGAGAGTTCAAAGGGGGATTTTTCGTAAACATCTTCTGACAAACCTACAAGTTGTAAAGCATCTTTTACTCTAGCGTCTACTTCATCAGCAGATAAATCCATATTTGTTGGGCCAAAGGCAACATCTCCATAAATAGTGGATTCAAACAGTTGATGTTCCGGATATTGGAACACCAAACCAATACGTTGACGAACAGATTTAAGGAGGCTTTTATCACTATGAATGTCGTGTCCATCCAAAAGGATCCGTCCGCTTGTAGGTTTTAGCAATCCATTAAGATGTTGTATAAAGGTACTTTTGCCGGAACCTGTATGACCGATTACCCCTAAAAATTCTCCTGTTTGTATAGAAAAGTTAATATCGTCCAAAGCCACTCGTGCAAAAGGTGTTTTTTCGTCGTAGATATGGCTGAGATTTTCAATTTCAATTTTTGCTGTCATGATATTCCTTTACATGGTTTAGTATACTTTGTATAAACTCTTCATCTGTCAGTACATCTTCCTGTATAGGTATGCCTCGTTTTCTTAAAACATTGGCTAACCCTGTAGCGGAAGGTACATCTAACCCCAAATCCTTCATCTTATCTACCTGCTTAAAAATTTCCCTTGGGATGCCATCCATAACAACTGCACCCTTGTCCATTACTATTACTCTTTTTGCCTTAACGGCTTCTTCCATAAAGTGAGTAATTAAGATTACAGTAATATGTTTTTCGTTGTTTAGTTGCAAAATTGTGTCCATAACTTCTTGCCTGCCGGATGGATCCAGCATAGCAGTAGGTTCGTCAAGTACTATACAGTCCGGCCCCATGGCTAATATTCCGGCAATGGCTATGCGTTGCTTTTGACCACCGGATAACTGATGTGGAGAAGATTGAGCATATTCTGACATGCGGACGGTTTGCAAAGCATTGTCTACTCGTTGACGAATTTCTGCCGAAGGTACCCCCAGGTTCTCAGGGCCAAAGGCAACATCTTCTTCTACTATGGTAGCAACCAACTGGTTATCCGGATTTTGAAAAACCATTCCGGCCATTTGGCGGATAGGCCATGTATTATTTGGATCTTCGGTATCCATGCCCTGTACCCACAATGTCCCGGATGTTGGTGCAAGCAATGCATTTAGATGTCTTGCCAGTGTTGACTTGCCGGAGCCATTGTGACCTAAAATTGCAACAAACTCTCCTTGGTTTATGTGGATATTAACATCCGAGAGTGCCAAGGTATTCTCTTCTGATTCATTATAGCGAACGTATTCAAAATGCAGGTTTTGACTATGAAAAATAATTGACCACCCTCTTTCCCCACCTCCTTCGCTACGCTTCGTCGGTGTGGGCGTTCGTCTAATTTGAAAATGCTCGCAAGCAAGCTTGCGCATTTTTAAATTGACTCACTATATCCGTATTGCATCATACTACCACATCTCATGCAATTTTCCAATGGAGTTTTTAGGCTATCCGTTCCACTATTATGTGCAGTGGAAGATAGTGTAGGATTACATCGTAAGAACCAATCAACTGATTTGTGCAAAGGAGGTGAATTTATATGAATGAAATTTATGCAGCCATACTTGAAGGATTATCAAGTGTAGCAAATAACATTGCTCATTTTGAGTGGGAGTTACTGTTTATATGGTGTCTACTTATGGCCATAGATATTGCAAGTGGGTATATAAAAGCTTGCAAGCATCACAAAGCCGCCAGTTCTCTTATGCGTACGGGCATATATAGGAAGATGTTAGATACATTTTCTATTTTAGCAATTTTGCTAATGCAAGGAGTAATTTCCTATATGGGCGTAACGGCACCCATTGGCTCTATCCTTATAGGCGCATTCTGTTTTAAAGAAGTATCTTCTATACTAGAAAATACTGCAAAAAGCAATGGAGTTTTACCAAAACCGGTACGACACTGGCTTGATAATGTCCGCAACATAGTTCAACTTGAAGAAAATAATGTAGATAAAATGAAGGAGATTAAAAAAAATGATAACGAATCCGGCGATTCAGCAAAAATTAGTACCTAATGGTTTGTCTAATCATCCAAGCCGCCCAATTACGGCTATCAAGTCTATTACCATCCATACTACAGGCAACCGCAATGTTACAGCTACGGCAAAGGCACATGCCCGCCTTCAATTTAATGGTGGTGGAGGGCGCACAGCTTCTTGGCATTATACTGTAGACTCTGATGAAATATGGCAATCCTTTTTAGATAATCAAATGTGTTGGCATACCGGGACAAGAATAGGCAACGAAACCAGTATAGGCATAGAAATTTGTGTAAATAGCCGTGAAGGTTTTTTAATGGCTTGTCAAAATACTGCTTGGTTAACAGCAACATTGTTAAAACATCATAATTTGGGAATAGAATCTGTGGTGCAGCATTATAATTGGAGCGGCAAAAACTGTCCATCAGAATTACGTAATTCTGTTTGGGGCATTAGCTGGGATGGGTTTTTAGCCTTAGTCAAGGGATATTTTGCATCTGCTAATAGAGATGTTGCTACTTTAAGTCCCCAAGACACAGAAGTGATAATTGAGGCTTTAAAAGCCGCAAATATAGCTTTTGAAGAAGATCATTGGCGAGGTGTATTTAATGGTAATATACAACCTAATCATGAATGGGCCGGAATTTTAGCCAATAGAATTATTGATTCTCAGTGGCGGCAATTTACTCCAAAAGTAATAGGAAATTCCTTTATGGCTCTATTGGGAAAAAATAAGTAAAAGCAAATGATGAGCATGTCTAAAAACCTCCACAGCGTCTACAAGATGTTGTGGAGGTTTTTTGTATGCAAAAAAATTATCTTACGTTATAATGGTGGTGTTTATTGGATACTGTTCCATGCTGTTCTAACAACTTAGGCAATGCCGGGAAATAAATAAGGGGAAAAATATTATGAGTGATATGACAAAAAATGTAGCCGTAATCTACAAAACGCAGTATGGTACTACAAAAAAATATGCTGAATGGATAGCAGAGGCACTTGATGCTGATATCTTTGAAACTGCAAAGATATCACCTGCACAACTAATGTTTTATGATGTAGTTGTATATGGGGGTGGACTGTACGCAGGTGGTATTGCGGGTGTAAAACTTGTTACAAAAAATCCTTGCAAAAACCTTGTTGTTTTTAGTGTTGGGCTTGCCGACCCTGTTACTACCGATTTTTCGGATATTTTGAAAGAGAATTTTACTCAAGAACAATTATCTTCTATAAAAGTGTTTCATTTGCGTGGTGGTATGGAGTATGGCAAATTAGGGCTTATTCATAAAGGCATAATGTCAGTGGTAAGAAGGCAAGCGGCTAAAAAAGATGAGGCAGAGTTAACCTCCGATGACAAAATGTTCTTAGAAACCTATGGAAACCATGTTGATTTTGTTGATCAAAATACGATTAATCCTATAGTGGATTATGTTAAAAAGAAAGTTTGCACGCAAAAAGGCGTGCAGGGAGTCAACCCTAAAGGTTGAAATCACCCACACGCCCAGTTATCATAATATAAAACAGTATGTAAAAGGACTCAAACAGCAAGCTACCTATAAATCCACTGCATAATATGCACAATCCCATCCCGCCGCCTTTTCGCGCCTTTCTTGTACTACAAGCGGAAATAGAGTATAATGCCTATTGCTACAGCGATAGGTTTCCTGTGTTTGTGTGCGGATGATGCTCACCGTCATCCCTGCAAGCGTCGGTTGGTGTTTGAGACACACTTTCCGAACGCTGTAGCGAACTTCCCATGCTACAGCAAACTAAACTTATAAACAGATAGTAACATGTACTTGTAAATTTTGCAAGTATGGATTTCCGCCTAAAATTTAGGCGGGTTTTTTTATTTCTGCGAAGCGGTGAGAAGCTTTACAAATTTACTTGTATATTCGATAATTTTCGCGAGTAAATTCACTAAAAAAATACCGCTGAACAATGATGATCAGCGGAAACTAATGCGCGCAACCGGTCTCATTTTGTCACCGATTGAGGATCTATAAATTAAAAGCCCCAACCAAAGTAATATCATTGTTTGGAACATTATGCTGCCTCACTTCTTTGATTAAGCGATATTCTCCAGGAGGCAAATTTCCAAAATACATGTTCAAGTTTATAAATTCTGTAACATAGGAATTTGGATACAAGGGAAATGCTATTCCTGAAAAGCCTATCTCATCTACACCTTTTGGAGTATGAAAATTAACCATATTCCAACTATCTCTAGTCCTTACATATAGAGTAAAAGCTGTTCCATAAAAATACAAATAATCCGTATGGTTAATTAACTTAAAATGCAACTCTGATCCGGTTAATTTATCGTGCATCATATACATTTCTATTAAATTTTGAGGTTCCATTTCTAAATTTTCCATTTCACTAAAAGATTTATAAATTGTATTACTGTAATGTGATACGTTGACTGTTAGCAAAATCGCAGCAACTCCAATAACCGGTAGTATTATGATACTCCAAATAATTTTAAATTTTTTGGACTGCATAAAAATCCCCCAAGCTAAAAGTCAGACAGAAACATTCAAAACTAAACTCTTTGCATGATACATCATATTTGTATCAGGGACTATACTTCTGTCACCAATTACGCATTATTTGTCTTGAAAGTTGATTTAAGTGAATTTTATATAAAATAATAGCTATGAATATTTCTTTTTAAACATTTTAATCATCCTCACTTAATTTTACGAATAATTAGGAAAAATGTTATTTTATTAAAACCATGAGCTTTATCTATGCCCACAAATTTTTAAAAAAGTTTGATCAAAATTTCAACTTGAAATCTCTTTAACGTACGATTTATATATGTTTTTTAGAAACAGCATAAAAATATATACAAAATAAGACAATTATTGACTAAAAAAGCTTGAAATATGTAGAATTTTGCGAAAATCTGCTGTTGATTTTTAGATGCTAAATGTTATGATTGTATTGTTATATCCAAATTTTATATATTTTAGGAGGAACCAGGATGTTAAAAAATGTTCAAAGAAAAGTGCTCATATCGTTGATGGCTACAGTACTGATAGGGGGGCTTGTTTCTGCAACTACTGTTCACGCAGAATCTGAATTAGCGAATTACCAAGTTGAACCAACAATTGGTAAAATTGCATTATTGGAGAATTCAATTCATCCAAGCTCATTGGAAGAACCATTACAAAACATGGTAATAGAAATTTCAGGATTGTCCATCTATGAAATGAGGGTACCAGGGATTAGCTTGGTCGAAGATGATTTGGAGGAGGATATCTATGATATGTATTATGACGGTACATACCAAGATATTGGTGATGGATTCATCGGTATAGCTCCGCTATCGACATCATCCGTATCATTCCCAGTCGGAGCTGTATTTAGGGTAAATACTCAAAGCACAACTAATAACGCTCTTCTTGTTTTCCCTAACGCAACAACAAATACCGCTATGGGACAGATTCACAACGGTGCTCAAGTAACAATCCGCACAGGAACTGTTACTAATGGAAGAATTGAAGTTACAGTTACTGGAGGCACTACTGCACAACAAAACACTTGGGGTGGCAGACATTTATGGGTCAGTACAGCTTGGTTAGAACTACGTAACAGAGCACCTATAGGAACAGGTGTAACAGTAACAGTTAGCCCAACATCTGCTGTTTTTACAGGAAGTGCAATTACACCAACTGTAACTGTAAGACATAGTGGCAGAACCCTAGTACGAGACAGAGATTTTAGCTTATCATTTTCCAATAATGTTAATGTTGGAACGGCTACTATAACGATAAGAGGTCTGAATAATTTTTCAGGAACTATAACAAGAACCTTTAGTATTACCCGAGCAAATCTATCAACTGTGTCAAACGTAACAGTAACATTAAGCCCAACATCCGCTGTTTTTACAGGAAGACCAATTGAGCCAACTGTAACTATTAGACATGGCAGCAGAAACTTGGTGCGTGATAGAGATTTTAGGTTAGCATTTTCTAACAATACCAATGTTGGAACAGCTACCGTAACAATTACTGGTATAGGTAACTATTCAGGGACAATTACAAGGACGTTTACTATTACTCCTGCAAATATTGCAAATGTAACAGTAACACTAACCCCAAACTCGTTTGTTTATACAGGATATGAACAAAGACCAACTGTAATTATTAGACACAATAACATGATTTTGGTGGAAGGTAGAGATTATAGGTTATCATTTTATGAGAATATCAATGTTGGGATAGCAACTGTAAGAATAACAGGTATGGGTAATTTTGCAGGAACAATTACAATGCCATTTCCCATAACGCCAGGAGAACCAGATCCGATTCCTACATCAAGACCATTTTCAAGCCTTCCATCTGGAACATATCCAAGTGGAACTCAATTTACACTAAACCATGTTAATCCAAATGCCAGAATTTATTTTACGCTTGATGGGTCAATACCAGATAGAAATAGCACTCTCTACACACAGCCAATTACAATTAATAGAGCTATGACTGTGAAAACTGTGGCTTATGTAGAAGGGTATCTACTAAGTGAAGTTGCAGTTTATGAATATACAGTATTGGTAAACCCACCACGATTGAGCCTTACTGGAGACGGGCCGTTTCCAATAGGATTCCAATTTGCTATACTTCATGACCATCCAGATGCTGTGATTCACTTTACTCTTGATGGTACTACTCCAACAAGGAACAGTACTATTTTTACAAGCCCTATTATACTCAACGAGGATATGACAGTTAGAGCAATTGCATACATTGCAGGGTTTGGAATAAGTGAAGTTATGATTCGCGATCTTAGAGTAATGTCAATTGAACTTCCAGGTCGCATATTTGAACTTGAAATGGATGGCACAGAAGGTATCGTTAATAACACCAATAATACCATTACTTTCTTTATATCTGAATTGATATATACAGGCAGACTTTTGGGCTATATAACTAACCTTGATGCAGATGCAGACGAAGTTATCTTTATAGTTAGAAATGACCCAACAGAGTATGTACGTGGTGAGGGTGATCTCGCTGGTTTTTCGACAGGTGATGTTGTATTCGTAAGAGGTGGCGTTAGATACGAATTGATAATTAAGACATATCGAGAAATGCCTACACCAGAAACGGGCTTCATATACAGTATGTCTATAAGTGGTTTTGTTGGTATCATTAATAAGGATGATCCAACAAATGCTACTATTACATTTAACATTCCAAATCACATATTGAACAATGGTCGTTTGGATGGAAGCATAACAGAACTAAGGGCTGAACAAGACATCATTTACTTTGTTGTAAATGGTTTTGGAGCTACTGAATGGCCTGGTAGATTAGGTGATTGGGTTGGATTTGCTGATGGAGATATAGTTTTTGTAGCTAATGGTGTTAGATATACGATACGGATTAACTCTATATTTGCTGAAGCTTTAAGTGCATATGCTTTTGATGAAGAATCCAATGAAGTTGAAGAGTTTCTCGCTGATGTTTTAACATATAACTTAGATGAGATTATCGAAGAGCCTATAGAAAGATAATCATGCAGAACAAATAAAAATTGGTGATTCATAGTTAAAGAATCTTGTTCATTAAAAATGCTATTCAATCAACTTAAAAGAGAAAGAAAATTCCCCCAAATTTCTTTCTCTTTTTATGAAGTCAAAGGGACTAGTCTCCTTGTGAGCGTGGATGAAACCCGCAGTTTTAAACTTGATTATAATATAAACGGTGGCGCAACCAGTCTCATTTTGTCCACTGGTTGGGTGTCTATAATCACCCACCTATATGCGACATATCTGCAAACTCTTCTTCATATTCGCTAAAAGAAGAGCAAAATGCATGTCCCACCGGTTTTTGCAGTATAGCGTTTTCAATATGACATATAAGCTCTGCTTGGGAAACTTTATTCTCAAGCAAGGTTCTCAAATCTACACCATTGCGAAAATGCAGGCAAGTTTTAAGATGCCCCGCTGCTGTTAGGCGTACACGATTACAGCTTGTACAAAATTTGTGACTTACTGCACTAATAAATCCGATTTTTCCGCAAAAATCAGGCAATTTGTAGTAAACAGCAGGGCCATTGCCAAAATTGCCGGAGCACGGCACAAGTTGTCCAAAATGTTTTTCAAGCCGCATTACAATTTGATCCTGCGGAACAAGTTTATGCTGTTTAGCAAAACCCATGGGCATAATTTCTATAAAGCGGACGGCAATATTCTTGTCGAATGCCAGAGCTGCAATGTTTTCAATTTCTTGGTCATTTAGACCTTCTATAACTACACAGTTAATTTTTATATTTGAAAACCCTCTGTTAAGTGCGAAATTTAGCCCACTAAGAGAGTCATTTACACTGCCCCTACGAGTTATAGCTTTATAGGAATTGGCATCAAGGCTGTCAAGGCTTATATTGATACCATCAAGTTCTCTACTAGAAAGATCTTCAAGAACTTGGGGAAGTAAAATACCGTTGGTCGTTAATGTTACTTTTTTTATGCCATCAATGTTTTTGACAGAGCGCACAATATCTGCAATATCTTTGCGCATAAGAGGTTCCCCGCCGGTTATTTTAATTTTACGTATATCCAAGGAAGCAAAAGCTGTGCATATCTGTATAATATGCTCAACAGAAAGATGCAGTTTTTCAGAAGTCAACTCATTTTTTTCAGCCATACAGTAGACACAGCGGAGATTACAGCTATTAGTCACAGAAATCCGCGCATAATCAATTAGCCTTCCAAATTGATCAATCATTTTTCACCTCTATGCATGGCTACTCTTTCCGCCCTTTTTCTCAATCAGGCGAATTCCCCCTATTTCCATATTTTTATCCAAAGCTTTGCACATATCGTATATTGTAAGAAGTCCAACACTAACACCCGTAAGTGCTTCCATTTCTACGCCGGTTTTGCCTGTTAATTTGACTGCACATATCAAATATATACGCATGTTTGTTTTGTCTATTTCAAACTCTACTGAGCAGCTATCAATCGCCAAAGGATGGCACATTGGAATTAGATCTGATGTGCGTTTTACTGCCATAATTGCCGCAATGCGTGCAACGCCCAGTACATCGCCTTTTGTAGCAGTTCCTTTTTCTACTGCATCCAATACCACGGAACTTACTTTGATAAAGCCGCCGGCTTTTGCAACTCGGTCAGTGATTTCCTTTTTTCCTACGTCTACCATAATAGCATTTCCGCTATTATCAAAATGTGTAAATTCATTCACTATGCTTATATCCTCCAAATACGTACTTTTTCTCCCGCTTTTAATGGCTGCGATTTTGCCGGGATATCTACAAGGCAATTACAATATCTTATATCTGCGATATGTACACAACCGTTTTTTTCTATTCCTCTAACAAATCGTCTGGTGGGGCTTGATTTCGGGAAATCGTTTTCCAAAACACTCTCTGCATGGCAGATATTCAAGTCTTTATTATGAGACAAAACTGCCAATGCCGGGCGAACTAATAACTCCAGCGTTGTTATGGCAGCAAATGGATTGCCTGAAAGACTGAATATTGGCAGTTTATTATAAATTGAAAACATTGCCGGAGCACCCGGCTTTATTTTAACCCCATGAAAGAGGATGTTAGCATTTAAAAAATTTTTCATCACTTGGGGAATTAAATCTTTGCGGCCTACCGATACTCCGCCGGTTGTAATCATAATATCGCCCCTAAAAGCTGCGTCAGCAATCTTTTGAGCAATAACTTTGCTATTATCTTCGCAAGTTCCAATATTTAAAACTTGTACGCCAAACTCTCTTAAACGAGCAGAAAGCAACACATAATTCATACTGTGAATTTTCCCCGGAGGCAGGTTGCCACATTCTAATATCTGCCCCGGATTCTTGTTAAACAATTCGTCGCCGGTTTCAAGTATGAGTATGCGTGGTTTGCGATATACTGTTACAGAATCTATTCCCACACCTGCCAAAAAACCGGCATGTGCATAATTTAAGCGTTCGCCGGATTTTACAATAGTCTCGCCATGTGAGATAGTTTCACCTTTTCGGCAAAAATTATCATATGCAGACAATTCTTTGAATATATTAACACTTCCATTGGCTGTGTCCATCTTCGTATCTTCCCGGCGTATAACACAGTTTGCCCCATCAGGGATAGGCGAACCGGTTGCTAAGCGTATGGCTGTTTTTGGAACTATTTCCTTTTGAGCACATTGCCCCACAGAAATATCTTCAATAACTTTAAGACTTACAGGGGTTTGCTTTGATGCTCCTATGCTATCAGTCGCACAAAAAGCATATCCATCAAGTGGTGATCGATTGAAGGGAGGTAAATCTAAAGGAGATTTAATATTTTGTGCGCAGATTCTCCCACATATATGCCCTGTTTCCGGAGATTCCAGCTCCACGGATTCTGTATCACAAATAGGGGTTATATGAGAGAGAATAATTTCAACTGCTTGTTCAAGTTCAATGCTCATCAAGTTCCCTTTCCAAATGCGCAATTAGGATATCGGCAATCTTTGCATTCCGGGCATAGGCCACCATTTCCCATTACTGCTATATCTTGCGCATTCAATTCCACACCTGCTGCAATGCGTGGCAAAACGATGTCAAATATAGTGCGACGCTCATACATTACACAGCCGGGCAAACCAAGCACCGGAATATTATCCTCAAAGTATGCCAAAAGAAACATATTTCCTGGTAGTACCGGCGCACCATAAGATACCACTTTTGCGCCACTTGCCGCAATGGCTCCGGGAGTTGCATCATCAGGATCTACGCTCATTCCGCCTGTGCATAAAATCATCTCAGCACCTTCGCTACGAAATTGCAAAATAGCATTGGCGATATTTTCTTTAACATCATCAACGATTTTACAGCTAATGACTGATATTCCAAAATAGTTCAATTTTTTTTCTATCACCGGGGCAAAGTTATCTTCAATAAGACCCATAGCTATCTCGCTACCGGTAGTAATAATACCGGCTTTAAGAGGCTTGTAGGGCAAAATTTTAAGTATTGGCATTTCTCCTGCAATCTTTTTTACTTGATCCATTTTTTCTTGTTTAATAACCAGCGGCACTACTCTTACGCCTGCAAGCTTTTCGCCTTCATGAACAGGAGTGTTTGTATGGCGGGTAGATATACAAATTTCACCAATAGAATTAATAGTCTCAAGCTTTTTTACATCCACGCAAAACAATCCAAATGCTTGTGAAGTAATTGTAATTTTCCCCTCTTTAACAGGAGTAGATGACATGTTTGTATCTTCACATATGGCACGCAGGATATCAGCCGCTTCATTTTCATGCAGCATATCATGAGGCTTTTCCCATACATACAGATTAAATTTTCCCATGCTATGCAAAACTTCAATATCCTCTTTACAAACGATATGTCCTTTGCGGAAGGCAGCATCTTTTTCCACATCTTTAATTATCCGTGTGATGTCGTGGCATAATACATGGCCTACAGCATCCTTGGTGGCAATTTTCTTCATATTTTTTCTTTCCCTTTCTTTCTTTTATGGGAATTATTATCTACAAAACTTTATAAAGTTGCAAATCCGCAGTTTATGGTTGATATCAGGCATGACTATTCAACCAATGACAAAAGGGAACCGGTTGGATGCTTTCTAAAATTCCAAAACAAAAAGGCCGGAGTTAAATATCTCCGACCTAGTGGTGTTTATGATGTAGTCTTATAATATTGATGTGCAGATTATCCTATTATCAGTGCCTGCGGGTAATAACAGTGCCGCTTACAGAAGCCGGAACGGTTGAAGTTGCTACAATTCTTACTTGCCCATCTCTAACATAAGGTGATCCTATTTGGTTAATATTTCTTAACGGAAACATAGTAGAAACATTAAAGTTAATATTTCCCCATTCATTATATGAAGGATTAAAAGATTCTAAAATGCTCCAAGCAGTCCCTGGTGGATGTCCATCAGGCAACCATTCAATCAATATTTGGACACGATCCCAAGATGCGGGAATAAAGTCACTAGCAAATGAAAGATTAAGGTCAATTTGCCCACCGGCCTGATAGCGCATTGTAACTAAC
>Ga0123355_10006354_pt1 | contig 17486 bp, 8 predicted proteins | sample TergutEmb28metaG_3_FD_89872 | JGI IMG/M metagenome (GOLD analysis project Ga0123355, IMG submission 89872) | Embiratermes neotenicus P1 segment gut microbial communities from Petit-Saut dam, French Guiana - Emb289 P1 | ecosystem: Host-associated > Arthropoda: Insects > Digestive system > Gut ...
AAAGGCCGAAACATGTAGTTGTAATAAAATAAGTCAATAAATATACTTATATTGACACAGTTGTGTTAGACTACAATCCAGCTAAGCTCATTCACACACAACGGGGATGACACACCTCCTAGATATAAGCCTATGTTATGTGTATGTGTATATACGTATATACCTCCGCACACACAGGTACCACCCGCGGACAACTAGTTGAAAGGCGCTGTTTTAACCACCTGTATCAGGAGTTGTTCTGTCCACATGACAGAGTGACGTGTACATCGACGTAACACATGCCAAACGTAGAGACAGTGCGTGAATCTTTAGACTCCACACGTTCTAGATATCAACTTTACTTCTGTTTGAAAAGTTTTCGCGTTTAGTATTTTATTATATGTTTAGGCCGTGACGGACAGAACGGAGAGGGTTCCCGCATTGAGAGCCCGATCATGGAACCCTTATTGACTCGCTTTAATGATTCAAGTACCCCTCCATTACGGTTTCCTTTTTTGAAAGAATTTTATTCAACAGCGTCAAGAAAACCAGTCGCAGTATTTTCCGTCAGTTTCCATTAATCAATTAAATGCTTTGTTTTTAAAAGCTTTCGAATCCTTCCATGTTGAATATAACGTAAAATCGTTCTATCTCTCCCCTTCTTATGCATGTGACCTTCAGAACTCCTGAACGTATCTTCATGGTGTTTAGAACTGGAGAATTCTTACTGAAACTTCAGGGCCCTATCAGTTTCAGTTTATATCGTACATTCGCAAAGACCTGTTTGCGCGAAGACTTGCAAACATTTGTGTGATCTTGAGCTTTTGTATCCCTTTTCTACCCTGCGCACATGCGACCATGTTCTGGAACCATGCGCTTGGTAGGAAAAGAAAAATAGAATTTTTATAATTGTCCGTGAGCGAAAAATATAAATTTGGTTCTCCAAATTGTGCGTGTTTTCGCCGTATCCTGGCAGTAGTCCTGTAGTCGAACGTAATTGGAATTTGGCATCTATTTTAATGTTTCTACTATGATTTGTGAAGGAGAAAATTCGAAATCATAACGAGTAATTATGTTGTGAGTTTATGTGCTTTTTAATAAGTTGAAAATTCACAATCTTATTTAATGTTTGTTGCAAGAATGTGAAGTGTTAAAGTCATAGTTATGAGGAATGAACTTTAACGTTTCTGTAATTTTATGCAATATGAATTTACAAAACTGATAGCGAAATATCGGTTTTTGTGGAAGTCGGAGTTTTCAGCAGCTCTACCATCCCTCAGCTGTACAGTATGCTGTGAGGGAAGAACTGGTTCTCGAATCTCTGTGACGTTAGCGATGAAAGCACCATATTTCTTTCAGGCTTCGAGAAATGAATACTCAGTCAAGCGGCGTCATGACCAAACACAAGAATTTCCAGATAATTGTACTTCTTAGACTGTTTTCTTGTGATCCACTTTTACTTTAGCTAACATTTTTGCGATCTTCAAAATAGTATGCGTTTTTAGACGCCATTGCAAAATTGAGAAAAACGATTACTAGCTTCTTCATGTCTGTCCGTTTGTCAGTCCTCATGGAACAACTCGGCTGTCACTGCACGAATTTTCATAAAATTTGATTTGAGTACTATTCGAAAATCTGTCAAGAAATTTCAGGTTTCATTAATCATTTGGCGCCGGAATTATTTTTTTTTAAATTTTAGCACACACTGTATATAAAATGTGAATAAAACAGGAACCAAATACGTAAGAATTATGAAACAAACTGCATTTTGAAGAGAAAAAACGGAGAGTATATACTATGTTTAAAATATTCAGTACCTATATTTGTTGGATAAATATATAAAATGCAACGTTTAGAGGTTAGCGGTGCGGTACGACCCTTATAGGGGTCGTTAGGCGTCAAAGGGTTAAAATCGACAAGAATAAAGTGTGCTGTACATGAACACCAATGTACATTTTTTATCATACCTCGCTCTGTTGCTCTTAGAATGAGAATGTTTCAGACAGAACTTGCAAAGAAAATCAAAACACATATTTTATGTTTAATAATCTTTTTTTTTCCGAAAATCGTGCCTCTCGTCAGATAATGTGGAAAAATATTGTAGAGCCGTAGAGGCCACAGATGACAGTATAAAGCATACGTGTATCACGCTGAGTACAAGGCTACAAACACACACGCACACTCTGAATATGCTTTCCCACTGCAACAATTGTTGAACGGACGCGCCTCAATGTTGCGTTAAACGTACATTGCGTGTCTTGTTACCTTTAGGAATTAAAGAAAGTCTGCTTCTGTTTGTTCTTTCCGATGTAACAGTTCCATATTCCTCCTACCGAACAATAACACTAAGATTAGATGGAAATATGAAGTTGCACGTTATGTATTATTTGGCATTACCATGTTCGTAGACTCACACAACTCTTTATATCCATATATACGTATATTTTATCATTTCTCTCGTAGGTTTTCAGCACTGTTATGACATCTACATAAGTTGCATAACGTTGACTGGGAGGTTGATTGTGAAACGCTATAGAGGGAATTTCTAAGCATTCACATAACTCGAAAACTTGCCCGGAGGAACTATGGAAAGACACTAAAAGCGTCATCTGGTGTAGACGGTTACAAGATCGAAACTTGGGGAAAGGTAACAGGGATGCCAACTCTCCTGCTTCAGGTCGGTTGGTTATTTGTGATTTTATTTGCCCATTTTTTTTTCTCAAGTACGTTGCAGTATGTCTGGTAGAAATTAGTGTAATGGTAAATGATGAATTGAGAGCGACGTGGAAGGAATCGACTGTCTTGTGTTGTAAGTGTACTGTACTATATCTTTCATGTTTCTGGAATGGCTGAGAAGTGCAAAACGGCCATTCGATGGTTACTAGTCTACTGGTGGAGATTCGAGTTGGAATTTTCTAATACGAAGCAGGCGGCATTCAATTTCTGCACTTGCTAGGAAAACGTACACAAAAATAAATATTTCTGTAATCAGTGAGCGTATGTGTATGTTGGAGATCATATACGTCTTGCAGACGACGGCTTCACGACAGTAGATGCTTCTTTTAACTGTGGCGCCGTAATAGAGTAAATACAAGAGAGCTAGGTGAGACAAACACTGGCTGTTGTCTCCCAGAATGGGGGCGCAGTGTAAATATTGTCGAGCTGGAGCACAAGCAGAACGTGGGAGAGGAGGGAGGAAGACACGATCTTTGCAGGCAACAGGTTCCCCAGCGGCTTAGGCAGCCAAATTTACAGCCCATGACGTCCCCACCTGCTGCTAATATATTAGTTTCGTGGATTTGTGTTTTTAATTCACATCGAATTTATCATCTTTGTATTTGAATCTCTAAGGGTGGCCATCTTATCTGCGTACCTTTCCTGGGTTCCGGGCACTAATTTTCGAAAACACAGTAGGAGGTATGTAGGCCTAATTATTGCATAACGTGCTTAATAAATACCGTTCCTTAAAAAATTTATTTAAAAGTTTTAACTTCGTTTCATTAAGCACAGATTCGCAGATGAGAAGTTTCTTGGCGATTTGGTTATAATGTCAGGTAAAGAGGAAGTAAAGGGAAATTACACAGTTACAGTGTTAAGAACTTTGTAATCGTCTTTAGATGTTATTAGAGCACGAGATAGGAAAGATGATAAATGCACGAAAAAAATAGCAGAAGAGCTTAACAGGAATCAGTTACTTGCGAGGCGTCTTAAACTTGATGATACCATTAAAACACGTGTTACAAATTTGCGGTGTGATGGTATAGCCTGGACTGTTTTGGCCCCGGGATGTGGTCCAGTTATGAGAATGGAAATAGTATACGGGTTCCCTGCAGATCGTGTAATTCGTACGACTGCTAGCCGATCAAAACGGGGTCGTCACCATGGAGTTGTTTTGTCTTTACTCTGTAGTTTTGTATTTACTGATTGACGTACCTACTTAGATGGGGTACCGCGGTAGCACAGTGGTTAAGGTGCTGTGCTACAAATCGGATGGTCGTTGGTTCGATCCTAGCTGGTGTCATACCATTTTTTCAATTACATAAAATCCTTCCGATCGCACTATAGCCCTGGGGTCAACTCAGCCTCCAGCATAAATGAGTACTAGGAGTATTTCCTGGGGGTAAAGGCGGCCGGTGCCTAAGGCTGGAAACCTACCACAATCCTGTGCCGTTGTCGCGAAATCTGGGAACCTTAACTTCCTTGAACCCCGTGGGCCACTCCAGGCCTGTAACGGGACTGATTTACCTTTTACTTAGATAACTGAGTAGTTACTGCCACATTCCCTTACGTCGTTCGGCTTGTATTGTTGCTGCGTTATATTTCGTTATAAACGGTTCATACTTCTGGGGTTGTTATAAACATTGTAGTAATAATGTTTTCCAACCCTCTCTGTTACAGTACCACCAGAGAAACTTGTGATTGTCGATGATGAAGAAACAGAGAGGACTTCGGTCGTCGGACCGTACTCGGAAGGCGCCGATTTGTCTCTTCGCTGTGACGTGTATGGTGGTAAGTGCGCAACTTATACATTATGCAACACTCTCATGGATACGACTTGGTATTTAATGAGATCTGCCTACTCTGTTTGCCGTCTCATGTCCCTCGTGCCTCTGAATAAATTAAGGACTGAAAATTTATCTTGTCCGTGTTAAGATATTTCTTCAGCTGCTGTGTACTGCAAATACAACATTGGTGTAGCCCGTGGTCAGTGAGGTAAGCAACGCAACTTCTGCGGCAAAGCCCTAGGGTTCGAATCTGTAAACCAAATGAAAGGATTTAGACGTTGTGGTTTAAATTTGCATGTGAGACGTACCGTCTTCGAATGTCAGTGGGATTATATCATGTAATGAAAAGGTTTATCGTGGAATGTACATAATAGTAATATAATACTAAATAGTGTACGTCAGCACAATCACTTTACTACTCAAGGTAATTATAAGGCTACATGTTTCGACTATAGATTAGTCATCTTATGGCCTATTTTGTCAATTGTGTCACAAGATGCTATGCACACTTGTGACTTGTGATTCAAATGACAAAAATAGGCCTGAAGATGACTAAATTATAGTCGAAGCATGTAGCCTATGTACGTACCTTGAGTAATAAAGTAGTTGTGTTGACGTACACTGTTTAGTATTATATTACGTTTATAAACACATCGTGATGCTTTCATTCCAAAAAGTACGTAATAATATAGGGTAGTCTTTGAAACAGAACACGATAGGCTCCTTCCACATCCTCACGTACATGACAGGTAAAGTAGTCTTCAAATCTCGGTCGGCTATTTGCTGTAAATATATTTACAGCAGGGTCTTTATATGACCAAGAAGTAACAACTGCACACTCCTCTGAGAATGCAGTACGGCATGTTCTAAATATTTGAATGGAAGCATTACGATATGCTTGTAACGTAATATAATGTTATATAATGCAGGTCAGCACAATCACTTTATTATTTTAGGTAATACCAGGCTACATGTTTCGACTAAAACTTAGTCATCCTCAGGCCTATGTTAACAATTTGTTACCAAATACTGTGCGCACTTTGGGATCCCATCGTGTTTACATTCGTGGAATACATCTAGTTAAAACGTTTTTCTAAAAGGGTGTGAAGTGCGGCTATAGGATTGAGTACATAAAATTGTCTCTTAAAATGTATTTTTAAGAGACAATGTAACGTACTCAATCCTACAGTCGCACTTCACACTCTTTTAGAAAAACGTTTTAACTAGATGTATTCCACGAATGTAAACACGATGGGATCCCAGAGTGTGCACAGTATCTGGTAACACAAATGTTAATATAGGCCTGAGGATGACTAAGTCTAGTCGAAACATGTAGCCTGGTATTACCTAAAATAATAAAGTGATTGTGCTGACGTTCATTATATAACATTATATTATGTTCTAAATATTTTCCTGTTCTCTTACTGCAAAACATTTGAAATATGCAGGAGGGAGCTGGGAAGGTCACAGGCGTTCAGAATTGAATAAAAGTTAGCTTATGGCTTAAGCTAATTACGCTGAACTAGTAAATGAAAATATAAATATCATGAATGAGAAAAACCATAATTCTGTTACATTAAATTGAGGATACTGTACTGAATTAATCGTAGTGGAATGGAATTATGTGCTCTTTTCATGTCACATGATGCAAAATATATGGTTGTAAATATAAGACAGCTAAGAATTAGAACTTCTTTCGGAATAGGAGGAGGTAAATTCGAAAAGTGCTTGCTTTTCTCCATTTTGGAATATTTTTTCTTCTTAGACTAACCCGTGTAATAAGCTGTAAATTTGCACGTGGTTTTGTGTCGGTGTAAAACCTGATATGTCGCATTAAGTACTGGACATGTATCGAAGTTGTTTGATGAGGACTTGTGGACTTAATAATTTGTAAGTGGTGCCTAGAGAAAGCTACTTACTGATGAAAGTCCAATTTGTACATTTCGCTTAACCCTAGTCTGCATGTCGTGTTTAAATCATGGAGAACGATATGAACAGCGCATGTAGCACGCATTCGGTACATGGGAAATATAAACACAATTTTGAAAGCCTAAAGGAAATTAACCAAGCCTGCGGACTGAACTGAATCTGATAAACATCCTATAGCAGGGTCGTTTGAACAGAGACGCAGAATTTTATGCCGGTGAACCTTCTTTCCAATTCATCGTTCATCAATTCGAACGTTATCTCCTATGCTGAGGAAAGCGTTGCTCATGTGTCTGTCAGAGTGCGGAAGCGGTTACCAGTGCCTCCTTACAAACGTTTAGCTATTGAGTCTTAATTTTTCTGTCTTACACAAAACTATAGACCTTAGTGACTGATACAGCATCATAAATAAAAGGACAGGCGAAACAGTCAGAATGTTGAGGAAGTTATTCTGATTTAAAGTTCGAGAATTATACGAAAAGGGATATTTTTTTTTGTTATGATGGTATTTTGATTGGGATGTACTACTGTATGGGCAGCTGGTGATCAATATCTGTATACCTCACATATTGGTGGCTGACGGCTACAATTATTAGGTATAATTTCCTACCTAACATCTCTTTCTTGTCACTGGGTTGTAATTAGTTTCGTTTTCAAAGCAATAAATTCGGGTTTAATTCAAAAAACATGGTTGCGAATAATGGCTAGTTCCTGGTTCGTTATAGGAGGAATTTGAGCGCACAGAGCAGGATACATTGTCCGGAATTTGTTAATTCCACCGCTTCTTGTACTAGGCACAGTAGCTGAGCGGGTCTCATTCTATGATCTTTCAGTTTCTCTCCCTAAACCCCGAGGCTACAGCAAGCAAGCCGATGTTACCCCCACTGTTGCGTTCTTTACAAGAAACACCACGCGAGCAATCTTCCTGCCACACACCACTCACCCTTACCGTCACTTGAGACACCCTGCACCCTACAGGCATGTGCTGTGTAATTTTTCAACTAGAGAAGTGCTGAATTCAAGACAAATATAGTACTGTCAGTATGGCTTGGTCTGTGTTGTATGTGGTTCAGACTGACTGAGACTGCATAGTGCAAGCTGCTTTTACCACCATGTTCTGTACTCAGGAACTACTAAAAGGAATTTGAAAGGAGAACTTCAGAAAAAAAGAAGTGTGTGGGATGTAAAAGAGGGAAAGAGAAAATGTGAAAGGGAAGAAAAGACCCAACTTCTGTGTTCGATGGAGTTCGGTAATGACTTTCAGCCCTCCTTCGGGCTCTATGTGGACGTTCATTCATTGACTCGTGTCAGGTGAGGACTTGAAATATTGTGTCATAAGGCTTTGTGTATACGTCTACACGTTCATTAGTTTCTTTGCTTAGATTGACTAGAGTGTGCGACAGACAAACGCCTAGAGGATGAGTGATGGGTTTTGAGCAGGAACTGAACACAAGAACTGTGTTGTTGCGAGATTTTTGCTGCTTTATTTTTCAATTCTTTCAATTCCCAAGTTGTGTAATGGACAATTTTTACTTGAAAATATGTATAATTCTGAGAGACGGATTATTACTGTATCAACAATGATTTGGAAGGAGGAATTAATGGCTTATCACTCCTTAAAACTGGAGGGGCTGATTATAAACATAACCCCAAAATACAATTCAGCCCAACAGGACTGAGAACCACGTGATTCCCCAAAACAAGTGTGCGGCGGCCCAGTTGGTTGAGGTCCTGCGCTATAAGCCGGAAGGTCTCGGGTTCGATTTCCAGTGAGGTCAGTGTGTTTTTCATTGCCTTAATCCTTCTGGCCGTACTGTGGCCCTGGTTTCTACTGAGCATCTAATAGAAATTAGGCCCTTATAGGGATACCTTTACCTTTATTTGAAATGCCACTGTCGTGTAATAAAGCAGCCGTCTTATGTTTCTCTCGCTCTAGTTAATTCCCGCTTAACTTTCCTTCCTCTCCCAAGCTCCTTTGGCATTCAAACCCTTCGCCAGTTTTAAGTAACCCCTCTCCAGATCTCTCTCGTTCCTGAGGAACTCCGTGTTACTTGTAAGTTGTACGACGCGTATCAAATGTTTGGCTGTCACATTCCAAAGAGAAGTCGCTCGTTCAAGGTGAAACGTGCTGTTAGGATTATACGCGTTCTTATCAGTGATTAACATTAGCTAGGCACTTTCTTTATTGCACGAAAAACGAATTACATCTCGCAGCTAAAACAGTAACGTCGATTCGGGATTACAACAGGGTACTGGCGTAGAGAATATAACTACTGACCGCGTGTCAAATAGTGGCCAGTTACAGGCGTAGAAATCGTGGTAATGATAACAGCATTTGTCACTCTGATGTTATGTCTGTATCGGCAGGACAGAAAAAGATGTTTTCAATACAACATATATATATATATTCTATTGATTACTGAACACAATAGGGTTGTGTCACCTGAAAACTGGAAAAAAGAATGTTGTCTTATTTTAGCGTGTTTTAGGTTATTGTATTTTTGTAAGGCAAAATCTATTTTGTCGGCATGTTTATAAGCCGTAATATCCAATTTCGAACTTTGTTTCATAATGCCTTAAATATTCGATTAATTGTGGGGACATTTGAGTATTTTGAACGTGATGCCAAAAATTTAATTACCTATTTCCGTGGCAGGAATTGAACCCCTTCACTCCACTTTGCAATTTGCCTCCATCTGAATATAAACTTAGTTAGAGGAAGAGTTCATGATTTAGACAAAGTTTTGTGACTGTATAGATTGTCCGTTGAAGTATAATGCGCTCCAGCACTGTGCAAACCACACCACATTACAGCGACCACGGTGTAGATCCGCTTTGGATCGAAGAATGTGTATTAGATGTTTGTATGCACTCAACGATCAACATACATGGTCAACAACGACATTATTAAAGTAAATTTAACTGTGAATATATCATCAGCATATTATTACCTCAAAACCACACCCCCCAAAAATATTATCACACTGTTATGTCTATATCCGCTAATATGTTATTCACACACTGTATGTAATTTACGACTTAACTCTAAACATATGTAAATTCTCTTCTGTTATAATGTACCCGAAAATGGCTGACTCTCGCCGAAATTTGTAGGAAAGCTTACATGTACAAATGACTTGTAGTATTTTGTAGACAATATGTGCACTTGTTGGATGAGATGGGCTGGGCATGTGGCGCGTATGGGTGAAGAGAGGGGGGTGTATAGGGTCTTGCTGGGGAAACCGGAGGGAAGGAGACCACTGGGGAGACCTAGGCGTAGATGGTTGGATAATATTATGATGGATCTCCAGGAGGTGGGATGTGGGTATATGGACTGGATTGGGCTGGCCCAGGATAGAGACAGGTGGCGGACGCTTGTGAGTGCGGTAATAAACCTTTGGGTTCCGTGAAATGCGGGGAATTTCTTGACTAGCTGCAAACCAGTTAGCTTCTCAAGAAGGACTCTGCGCCATGGAGTAAGTAAGTAAGTAAGTAAATAAGTTGGTACATAGAATTAATTATATCCATTGAAGTGTTTCCGGAATACAAGGCAGATAAGACAACAACATTTGAAAACCCATAATTTATGTAAATTGTTGGAAACGTCAATTTTACTTTATCGTATTACTTTATCATTATCAAAATCATTAATCTGTAATGAACAGTTTAACACCTAAATTAGTGGTAAAGCAGTAACGAAACGTAAACATCATGGTCAAGCCAAGAATTGTACAATTTACTGTACCGACTGTAGTGACGAGGCGACCTCCAATTCACCGGGTACCACCCTCATTTTTCACGGGATAAAGCAGCCGAGGCGTGAAGTTGACCTCCGCCTCCGTTCAGTTCCGCATTTAAGAAAGGCGGAACTGTGGGTCTACGTTAACTCTCCCATATACCCTTATGGTTCATAAGAATAATTTTGCGTTTTCTGTACGACCAGAACGACGTTCTCTGCGTGAGCATTCGTACAAACGAGTTTTCGCATTTTTGGGTGCAGAGACTTAGCTTCTGTTGCAGCTTGCAGAAATCGTGGCATGGAATTTGATCTTTCATCCCAGCTTCGTTTCATGCTGCAGACAATGCCTCTCCAAGTTACCTTGGCCTTACTTCATCTCCCTGTGATGTAAGTGCCATCAGTTTTTTATAGGCTTCAGCTCCGGTGATTGAGGAGGTGTTCGCAGCAGTGGCGAACATTATAGAGCAGTCTGCCGTGCGTTATCGTGGCACTTTCCTTTAGATCATTATTCTGCCGTAAACGATAAAAGCACATTTAAGACCAACGTCTGCAGCCTTTCAGGTGATTTCTTTTCGCAGAATGTGATTGTATAAGCCTACTTGGGCATTCCTTATACACCAGTAACAGCCAGGCTTCCGACCCGATCATGCACCATACATTCCCAAACGTTATGTGACCTCCACCACGTTTTACAACGATATGAAGGATCTGACTTTCATTTTCGATATTAGCTCCTTGCCAAATAGTTCTTCGCACTGTGTGGAAAATTAAGGTTTTTTTTTTTTTTCATTTTCATGATAATTGTGACCTTGAAATCGCAATGAACGAAATTCCTGTACAGTTGAAGAATTTTTTTGTAGCATAGTGGTAAGTATAGGCCGGTTCTAGTGGCCGCGCTCTCTAAGGCGTAGGTCAGCGGCCGCTCGCCTGTTGATATCGTGGGTTCGAATCCCAACGAGGGCATGGATATTTGTCTATTGTGAGTGTTGTGTGTTGTCAGGTAGAGGTCTCTGCGACGAGCTGATCACTCGTCCAGAGGAGTCCTACTGACTGTGCTGCGTCGTTGTGTGTGATCTAGAAATCTCAAGAATGAGGAAGCCATGGCCCGCGTTGGGTCACAGCGCCACAGGAAGAAGAAAGAAGTGATAAGTATACGTAGATGTAAATCTTACAGGTAAACAGGAATTTAATTGGTTTGGAAACAGTAGAATTTAAGCACGTTACAAACGTTTCCATACCAAATCATGTCTTGTTTCAATCGACCAGAAATAATTCTCCAACTGTGACTGTGAAGTTATGGAAAGCTTATGGATTTTTGGTTGATTGATTGGTTACTTAGTTACATAGTTACGAATAGTGAGTCATTCAAGAGGTACCGTGCGTTTGAAAATAATCTTGACCCTGTACACGCCATGAAGAGGTGTGGGTAAGTGGAAGCATTGATGCAATCATTGCTAGCATCCGCACTAGTTAGAGGTGAATAGTCAGCTTCGCGCCCTGGTCACTCAATCCGTGGGAGAAGAGCTTTCAGTACCGTTGCATAGTAGGCTAGTTGGGCATCAGAATTGGTCTGGATGTTAGAGGGTGGGGGGGGACCTTTTGTCCCAGGCAGGTATCGAATTACGACTCGCACAGACCGTAACCTGATTACTGCACCGACTACGCAGCCGCGGCCTCCAGCTTCTCTAAAACCTTAAAACTCTGCTCCTAATCTCAGAAATGCCGCCATTAGGCGCCCTATCGGATGGTTAATTACAGGTACGCCACTGCGCTACAGTAAGTAAATGAACAACAGCGTCTTTGCAAAGGCGCCGTTGTTCATTTAGTCGCCACCACACGCAGCTGCAGAGAGCTTGTGTATATGCACTCACCACTGGTCTCTGGTTAAGGACCAGAAAGCTCTGGTAATGACGTTACTTCGCCTCAGACTATAGACGTAGTCTCAAGTTGGGGTGAAGTCAGAGAAGTGAGATAAAATGATTGTCCTTCTCTTCTTGTAAGTAGCCGCTTACTGAAACAATATTTACATATCCAAGTGTTCCACGAAGTTCGAAGCTAACTTCGGAATATGTAAGAACACACGTATCCATACTTCAGTGATGGCAGGAAGCTACTTTTCTTCTCAAATTTTTGTCTATGATTTCGGTATATATTTATCCAGTTCGGTTTTATAGGGGGGTGTAAGATAAATACACAGGTACCGCCCATATTTGAAAACCTTACCCATTTAATACTTATGCTACCCTGAAGATGGAAACATTGCTCTCCTCCGGAGTATTTTGAGTTTTTTACGAGACTTTCATAATCCTACGCTTATATTTCCTAATCCAATGTGCACATCAATGCGAGGCTTTTATGCAGTAGTCAAACACTCGCGATTATTACACAGTAGAATTTTCGGATAGAGGAAAATAATTGGAAGTTTTATTCGTGGAAATTATAAAAGGCTCTATAATGTGCGTTGGTACGAATAACAAAATGTTTGTTAAAAAATTATCAAAATTTGACCATTTGAAATTGGAAATGCTTGAATTACTAGAATCGGCATTATAAGAACGATTTTCCTCTAACCATTTTCTATCAGGCTGAGATAAACTTCTTGCCATAAATGATGTAAGGCTATATTCAAGCTGCTAGTCTACTCGCCACAAATTCCCAGTAAACATGGGATCTCTTAAATGGGTGAATAAATGAAAATTATTTTGAGACTTCCATTAAGACACTTAATCCGTTGCTTAGACAGCCAATATGGCAGCCTTTATGCAGGGTCCGCCAGCGAATCGGGCGATTTTTAAGTGTTAAAAAATTGAAAATATTGGATATCATGATACAGTTACATTTATAAGGAAGTACATACTTTAGCATTTGCAGAAATAAGTGAATCAGTGGTCTTGAAACATAACACAGAACAAAAAAAACACAACATTTCATTCCACTCGTTACATCCTCAAGATGCCCTCCATTACGCTGCTCACACTCAGCAAGCCGATCGTGAAAACACTGCTCATGTCCCTACGTAACACGTCGACCGGGATTCTTGAAATCTCTTCCTGTATCCGCAGTGCAAATCCAAGTGTAAAATACGCCTGACACTGCTTTATGACAGTCCCAGTTTCTTGGAATGACTCACAGCCTACCGGCGAGGACTTTGTTCGAATGATGTCCTCACAGCGTCAATGTTCTGTGGGGTGTGAATTGTTTTAACACTTCCACCTTTCTTCTTAACAGTTGAGCCGGTCTCTTCATTACCCATGTCTTTATGGCATGAGCTGACGGCACTTTACTGTTTCGATGAATCCCGAATTTCTTGCGAAATTCACGTTAGGCAGCAAAGTAGCTATCGTTGTTCTTATAAAATGATTTTACGGGAAAAGCACGCTGTGCACCAGTCCACGACTCCATTTCAAACTGAACGCTATTCACGGCCACGCCACCTGACAGCATCATTCCCCTTTCCCGCTGAAGCTAAAAACAGAAACACGCCGTTACCAAATCGCCCGATTCACTGGCGGACCCTGTATATACACACACACACACACACATATATATATATACACACACATATATATATATATATATATATATGGTTAGTAACTGGTATTATTATTGGGGTTTTAGTGAATTAGGCCTGTGGAAATGTTGTTTAGTTTTACCATTGAGCTAGTCGGTTATTCAGTTATTCACTTGGCCAGCTACTTGAGTGTTTGTTTAGCAATTTAGACAAATGTCCAGTTACTCATTGAGTTATTTGGCCTGGAAACTAGTGGATTTGTTTATTAGCCAGGATACTAGACAGGACATCGCAACATTCGTAATTTATTCCTATTGGAGGAAATTTTAAGTGTTCATGTTCAGATATTCTTTATATGAATTATTAGTGCAGATATATTTCGTATACTTTAATCCGAAACTACAGCAGTTTTTCCAGTTTCAAAATTTATTATCGATAAAAATAGTTGCTGGTACAAATTTTGACACAAGTTACAAATTATTACCAAGTCAAGTATCATGTTTCCATTCTCAGATCGTTAGAACACATTTAATTTTATGTGTTTGTGTGTGTGTGTGTGTGTGTGTGTGTGTGACATGTGATGCAACAGTAATGCAGACAGATCTGTAACCTCTTAAAGTAGCTTGTTCAGATCTGGCTAATTTTAAGGGGTACAGTGTGTACCAGTAACTTGTCGAATCCCTTAATTATGAATATAAACTTATGAATATATGTATTTGTGCGTGCTTTGTGTGTATGTGTATGTGTAAAATGTGTATTTTATCTACATTCTAGATATGTTTGGATTGACTTACAGCACACAGATAGATATTTCACCCTGATTTCACTGACAGTCTATTAAAAAATTTACTGTCAACTAGGTATTTGTGTATGTTTTTGTACCCTTTCTTAAGTTATTGAATGGTGTCGTTTATCCACCGCAGTGAATATAAAACGCTACATGACCCGGGAAGGTGCGTATAAAAGATAAGTAATTAAGATTTGCGAGTAGATGTAGCTTGAAAATTCTTGGGAATGACGTTTCATAGACTTTATATTGTCCTCGATCTTATATGGAAGCATTTAAACGTAACACAATGCTGTATCGCCTTCTGCTGCTGGCCCTTATCGCGACCTGTACCGTTAGAAACAGATTATATCTGACGTGACAAATTTGTTTAAAGTTTGAAAGGTGAAAAGCCGAGTTCACGGACTAGATATTACGTTGAAGCATGACAAATTTTCTCGTGGTTTTAATGAGGTGTTCCTGCCAGCAGTATCGATGTCGTCGCAAGAAATAACACTACGCTTGGCACCAAGAAGAAGTACTTTTCATCTATTGATGGATTATATGTACGTGTCAGATATACTGATAAACTGCCCTGGGTTTCCATACTCTCCCTTACTGTGACTAAATATACACTAGCGTCAGACCACGGTCTGTACTTTCATACCACTCTGATAACTGATTACTGATTTATCACCTTTATACAATTTTCTCTGCACTCCCCATATCTTCCCATGTCCAAATTTTGAATATATTTTTGTCCTCCCATCTGTCGCCCTTATTCAGGGTAAAATTTCTGACAGACGTCTGATACTTCTGTCATTGCTTGTGCAACGAAAGTGGATTTTCTGTCGTTGGCTGACCAACTTTTGAGTAACATTATCTATTTTAATAGGTTAAGATTTAATTAAGTTTTCTGTAGGTACAATACCCACACACAGTCAAGCTGTAAAAGTCACACGTGGCTGGGTTTAGAGTTCAGGTCATAAATTCCTCAACACGAAGTTTTGAATCCTGTTAGCCAAACTTGGAGTGGTCTGCATCTTGCGACAAATGCCATAACTGATACGACTGAGAGAAAAACGTGATATCCGAGAGGGTCATAGGGTCCTTCCGCAAGGAGGTTTGCGGGCACCGCTACACAAATTAATGTCTGCTTTCCCAGTATTGTCAAACAAGCAACTTAAAAAGTCTTAATTTTCTCACGATGAGGGTTTACCTGACTTCGATTCGAACCGAAGCTAGTGTTCGTTTGCCACAACGGTCCACACAGCTCTTCCATTTCGTTGAAACCCCAGTCACCTGGTTCCTACACTGAAATGCAATCTCCCTCTCCATTGCATAGCGCTTTACTCACTATACTACTGTCACGTCCCTTCAAGTGGAAGTATTAACCTCTTTAGTCGCCAGTAGGAGAATATAATTTAATTCAATCTTTGAGACAATGCAGGTATTATTCGTTACTAGAAACATCTTTTGATAGGTTGTTAGGTTAATTTAGCTATGTTTATCTTTATTGTTGCACCGTGAATTTTGTAGAATCACTTTAATTATCACACCAACTAATACACTTACATAAAATTTCACATTAAAACATTTGAAATCGCTCCAACATGTTTCGATCCTAAGATCATCCTCAGGGAGCTACGTTGTTCCTTGCTAAAGTCATTTTAAAAACACTCATTAATTAATTCCTTGTATTAACAGTGTGCTGTGGCAGCATGTCGTGTTGTGTAAGGGTACGTCGTAGAGAATATAGGTGTGCGTAGTGCGTTACGTTGCGAGAGAGTCTCTCGCAACGTAACGCACTACGCACACTTATAGTCAGGCGTATTCTGTACGACGTACCCTTACACAACACGACATGCTGCCACAGCACCCTATTAATACAAGATATTAATTAATAAGTGTTTTTAAAACGACTTTAGCAAGGAACAACGTAGCTCCCTGAGGATGATCTTAGGAGCGAAACATGTTGGAGCGATTTCAAAGGTTTTAATGTGAAAATTTTATGTAAGTGCATTAGTTGGTGTGATAATTAAAGTTAGCTATGTTTGGTTAAAGGTATATCGCATTTTTAAGACTGGATTTTAAGTTACATTACATTAAGTTGCAGACAACATAAATTTCTTTGACAGCTCTTTTTCTAAGTTAATCAGAAATTCGGGATTGGACGATTTAGTTCGGTATAATGTGGCGTATGTGACTAAATCAGCGTCGATAAGTAACCAAAATCGTAACGATTACGTCACAAGGTACTTCAGTTTATTGTCTTCAAGTACTAAATCTCTTCATCGAGAAGTAAAGGAAGATCCAAAACGCCCTTAACCAGACAGGTTTTTCAAATATTTGCTGGAGTAACATTATCTTGAGCGGGTATGTTCAGACAAGCACTAAACGGTATTTGTAGGAACAGCACTTGTAGTTCCTACATTTCAACTGCAAGTGTGTTTCACGACGAAGTCATGGTGACGTAATCTGCCTTTGTGACCTTGTTTTACTACATTGTTCCAACCGCTTAACCCATCCAGTTATTCTGTTGCAGAAAGCACATTTAAACAGAGATCGTGTTCAATGAACCACTGACACGAGCCAACTGCCGCGGCAGTTACAAAGGCATACATACAAATTGAAGGCTTTTAATAACATCGCGTCTTTCGTCTAACCATCCACCGTTTCATCAACCCGCCGTTCCAAGCTACCAGCCAAAAGTAACGTCATAGTCTAGTGCCTAACGATTTTGTTCTTATTCGAAAAATCCCTGGTTCTAAACGCGGAGCGGAGAGCAGCTGACCTGTACAACTGCATCTTTTTGGTCTCCTTGACTGCGAAGTTTGAAAGTTTGTAACAATTTACCAATCGACATCGCTTGGCATTCCTAGACACTTGATTCTTCAGGATTTTTGTGGTTTTTATTAGCCGCTCTAGATAGTTACGGAAGGTAGAGCAGAAACGGAATGTGATGGCACACGGAAACGCACGGGTGGAGAAGTGAAGGGGAAAAAGGCGAATGGAGGGGGTAGCCAGCAGTCGTGCACTGTATCGGACACGGTCTATCCA
>Ga0123355_10006355_pt1 | contig 17485 bp, 17 predicted proteins | sample TergutEmb28metaG_3_FD_89872 | JGI IMG/M metagenome (GOLD analysis project Ga0123355, IMG submission 89872) | Embiratermes neotenicus P1 segment gut microbial communities from Petit-Saut dam, French Guiana - Emb289 P1 | ecosystem: Host-associated > Arthropoda: Insects > Digestive system > Gut ...
TAGATGGGTGGATAATATTAGGATGGATCTCCAGGAGGTGGGATGTGGGTATATGGACTGGATTGGGCTGGTCCAGGATAGAGACAGGTGGCGGACGCTTGTGAGTGCGGTAATGAACCTTCTGGTTCCGTGAAATGCGGGGAATTTCTTGACTAGCTGCAAACCAGTTAGCTTCCCAAGAAGGACTCTGCACCATGGAGTGTGTATCAAAACAAGCAGCGGTTGTTTCTGTATACAGCACTACCTGTTTGGTTTTTGTAACCGAAAATGAGAGTGTTTGCTGTGCGGTACGAGCTGAATGTTTAAATGTTTTAGGTTGATTGGATGGTCCCCAGGATTCCGAAGTTGTTACTGCATGCTTCTCATGCAGACCGCCTGATAAAAATTTTTCAGAATTAATACCCTTGCTTTAAAGTAAAATGTAATAAAATTAAATCTTCAAATTATGCACCTTAACACAGATAAGCTATTAAAAGTTCGCGTTCCCAATTTCTAACTACTGACGTCACCATTCTAACCTCTTTGTACCTATTTTATTTTCGTACCAAAAGGACGAGCGGGCGATGTCTGGCAACTTCATAACAAGTGATGCTCTGTTTTTTCTCCCATATAAAGTGTCTGCCACGACACTCATGCTCTTCACTTGTCCCTTGTCCTTCTCGCTTCGAATCACACCTCACAAAGGGTTTAGCAGGAATGTTCCCGAATTTCTTCCGTTCGAAGTACAGACTGTTAGTGCGGGGAGGACTCTGATGACGTAATGTGTTGGCAGCACTGAAAGAACATTAGTTGTATCTTTAGTTATTCTTTTGTTTGTTTACACTGTGTAGTGCCAGTGTCAATGCATTGCAGATTGTAAATAAATCAAGGTAAAGTACGTCAAAACACAACTAGTTTTATTAGATGTTAAACTAAAATGACAAATTCCAGGAGAACCTCTCGCGGCCCGGTATAATTGGTGCCCGGTACCGGGCCGCGGCCCCACGGTTGAGAAACACTGATTTAGTGTATGCTGCATATTTTTGGAAATCTGTAGACAAACAAAGTAATTGTCATATTCTAGCTAGTTTTAAAACGTGGTGTAAAAGCTCCCCGAGGATGGTACGGTAGTGCCGAAACGTACTATTGAATATGCTATAATGTGCATTTAGTTGGTTTGGTAAAAGAAAGTGTGTTCGGTAGTTTCGCAGACAAAACATGGCGAACCGATGAGCAGGCTGTCAGTTCTTGCACTGTGCAACAAAGTATAGTGTAAATGGATCCGAAAGGTACGGTCTCAGTTTGAATATTTCACCCCGGCACCGACTCGTGTCCAAGTGTCGCAGATTCAGTGCGCCTGCTCTGTAATTTGGCGGGAGGGTAGCCTCTGCCCGTGCGATATTGATCGACCGTCGTCCGTCCCCTCCTGTTGCAACAACAATTACAGCACAGCGAACAGATTCTGCAGTCGGACAAAACCAGCAACAGTCCCCTCCCCCTCCCCCCTCCGCCAAAACTTTTATGCCTTTAACGTCTTCCATTCACTATTATTATTATTATTATTATTATTATTATTATTATAGTCGCGGTGTTCGTTATAGCGGACGGAAATATTAACCTTTTGACGCCTAACGACAACTATAGTGGTCGTACCGCACCGCTAACCTCTAAATGTTGCATTTTATATATTTATTCAACAAATATATGTACTGAATATTTTAAACATGGTATATACTCTCCGTTTTTTCCTCTTAAAATGCAGTTTGTTTCATAAATCTAACATATATGGTTCCTGTATTATTCACATTTTATATACAGGGTGTGCTAAAATAAAAATAATAATTCCGGCGCCAAAAGGTTAAAAGATGTATTAGAAACGTTGAGTGTGGAAATTCAAGTGGTACATTGAAATTTCGGGAAACATAGTGACCAAACGTGCAACTATCGCTCTTTCAAAACTACCCGACAACATTTAATTGATTATTTAATATTTATTTCGCTCACTTATCTTGTCGAATTTATGCTTATTTTTGGCCTTCATTAATTTATACACCATTACTTATCGCCTTCACGGGATACACAAATTAACATTCTTCACCCAACTGGTTACTATTAGAGGCTTATTATTATTATTATTACCATTATACAGGATGTTTGTTTTATCGTCTCACCGAGTACGGCAGCTTTATTGTATAGAAAGCCTACATGTGCTAGCACAGCTGCGGTGAATAGGGAAAGATAAAAACGGCACTGTGGTATTACTATATGATTGGTACAAGCATTAAAATTTGTATTATTGTAGACTGCCAGTTGTAAAAAGTAGAATTCCGTACAAGTTAATACAAGAAACGGTATAAAGACTTTTTTTTTTTTGACAGAGGCCATCCCGTTCTGCAATAAAATAAATTATATAATGTAATATATTCCGTCTATACACAACTGTATGTCAGTGTAGTGATATATATATATACACTCAGTCTAGACTGAGAATTAGTTTACTCTAATTACCATTCTATTTTAAAGTTTTAGTTTCAAATAAGGGTTCGTCGTACGATATTTTAACTTTTACTGTAAACGAAATGGGATCCCATTTGAGTGTTCACTTTGTTGTACCTTAAAAATTTTCGTTATTGGTCTGATGATGACCGTCTTACAGTCGAAACATGTTGCCATAATGTGATCTGAATATATATCACTATACTGATATGTAGTTGTGTATACACGGAATATATTACATGGTGTAAAGACGTGCCTAAACAAACTGTCAGAACGATTTTGAGTTTATATTAGTGACTTCTTGAAGAATTTATTTATCCAATTTTGATCCTTTTAAACGAAATATTGGGTAAGCCGAAAGTGTTTTATTGAAGATTACTGTCTTAATTGTATTACTGTTTACTGTGGGAACTGTCACTTGAGTTCTCGGCTGTTCCATTCAGCCGTGTTTCCCAGGAACCTTGGACAAATGAGGATTAGGCTGTGTGCATGGCTGTCAGCGGATTAAACACCGTGCACGTGTTGTGTGTTTCAGCTCCGGATGGCCAGCAACCTTCAGCACCACCACGTGAATTCCGCCGTCACAGGAAGATGCCATGGCGGACCTCAACGCCTCGGCCTCTCACTGCAAGTAGGACCCGTATTACACCCCGCAGCTCCTTTCCTTTCCTAGCGTACTCCGGACGGATGGTACAGCAGGTAACACTGCCTGTCTTTGTAAGTACCACAACATGGGGCAGCGGTTCCCAAAGTGTGCCCTGCGGATCCCAAAGGATTCACGACCAATTCCCAAGGGATCCCTAAATACCTTTCTGTAATGGCTACTTTGAAGTGTGCTTATTTTGTAAATTACAGGACTAATGTTTTGTTAAAAATAAACGCGGAACTTATTTAATTGGCGGTATGTTCAGTTGGTATGACCGTTTGAATATTTAATTAAGAAACCCCCTGTACCCACGAAGTGATCGACAGTTTAATTGAGGTCAAATCATGCAGTACATTGTGGCGTATGTTACTGGTATGTATTCGTATCTACCTATCTACACGCACACACACACACACACACATATATATATATATGTACTCATTTCTGCCCTATAAATTTTTAGATTTGGATATCTATCATCCGGACACTATTTGCGTGAACAAAAATGTGAGGGTCCGTGGTTATGTGTCGAAGGCAAAAGGGGTCCGTGAGCCAAAAGAAAAGAGTGGCATGCGGCATTCACTGCTGCCCCGATCGTTTTTATTTCTTTTGCCGACCAGCATTCTCTATATTGTGGAGAATATGTCAACATATACACATCTGTGTACAGACATTGTAATAACTACCGTTGCAATCAAAATAACACAGCAAGTGAAACATTTTTACACAAATCGGAGCGGTGCAAAGTGTTCACTGGCTGCTATCATTGGGGTGTTGGCCTGGCGAACACGTGACATTGGACAGAACTTTTTACCTTCGTTTCAAACAGGATGCAGTAGTGGCCACAGGTACTGCCACATTTGCTTCCTTATCTAATTCCTCGAGGAGGCCTTTATCAAAATAATTATACTGTGCGTTAATTATACAGTATAATTACAATATGCATTAGTAATTATAATAATAGTACAATAATTAATGATAATTGCGGAAGGCTCCAAGACCTCATTTTGCTCTTCAAAATTCGAAAGGATTTCTTCTAATTTTATACACAATTTGGTCACGCGCCTTCAAAAGGTTTCGACAGCTCTGCTGTACATTTGTTGTGCAAAAGCCACGTGACACGGGCAACGTGTTGAAGATGCCAAGTGACCCTCAATATTGGAAAGCGTACGAAGACATTTTGGTGATATGTTTGTGTGATCTTTATTACATGTTCTGTAGACAGCAGGAAATAGAACACAGACAGAAGGCTAGAAGCCGTTAGAAAACACTCGCTGTGATAAACCTGAGCGGTCTGAGATTGCAAGCCATTGCTCTTGTGCACATGGGACAGCAAACGAGCTGAGTTAAAGAAACAATATGTTATTTCATTGTCATGACACACAAATGTAGTCACAATTATTTTAAGTATGCCTATATTGTGTTTGTGCAAGGCTTCTCTTATAGGTCAAAGGTTAAGAATAGCACCGATGAAATTAGTAGTCCTTCTTTTCTGTAATATTTTTTTTAAAGCATTGTATGGAGAAGCTTCTGGAAATTATAAATTATTGTGCGACTGACCGATCTATATTCAGCAGCAGTCCTGCTGATCTGTACAATGTGCTGACTGACTGGTTCACTGAAGTGCACTGGTGTGTCGCTACTACCAGTACCATAAATATTGCACTAAATACTGGGGAAATTTAAAAGAAATGGCGGCCTTTAGGAAGGGCAGCAGCAAACTGTCAATAACCGAAGGCCCGTTTAGCCAATACATCTCTGTAGCTAGAGAGATTTATTGGTTGAAGGGGGACAGCACTGAAATAACAAAGTGATAGGCACGCCATGGCTATGTATTTTGTATCTTACGTACATCTGTACTCTTGCTTTATCCTTTCTTTTGGGTGATTCCCCGGCGTTCGAGTGTCCTTTACTGCTCAATGCGCAGCACAGTTGCCTTCTAAGTAGGAGAAGTCACTAAGAAGGTCTAAGACAGGCTCGATTCAACAAGACGGAAGAAAATCATAAAATCGCGGAGACAAAATTGGTTCGGGACATAAGTCTTATTTCGGGGACTTTCAGAAATCATCTTATTTTATGTTAATTGGACCATGCATCATTGTGATAATTGAAGAATAAAAAAAAACCACCTAGATGCCACTTGATATTTTATTGTACTTCTTATAGGCTCAACATGTTTCGAGCATTACTATGCCCATCATCAGGAACTCGCGACTATGATGTTGTTTACCACATTGGTCGTGTCGTTCTTGGTTTGCTGTGTGTTGGAGGTTAGGTGCAGTTAGGCTGGAGTAGTTTCCGGGTTGCAGGCTCAAACTTGAGCCTGCAAACCGGACACTACTGATGATGGGCATAGTAATGCTCGAAACATGTTGAGCCTATAGGAAATACAATCAAATATCAAGTGGCATCTAGTTGGTTTTTTTGATTCTTCGGTCATCTTATTCTCTTATCGCTCTACGAAAATAAATTTCAGAATATGAAATGCAGAAGGCACTGATACCGCCATGTACACTTAGTCTATGCATGCAACTTTTTTAGATTTTTTGCATCAAAATGTATGGAATGTTTTTGCATCACTAATTACGTCAACTTTACAACAGCACTCTTGTGTTTGGGATAAGTAAATATTGTAAAATAACAAAGAATAAATTCGCTAAGTATTAAGCTGTAGAACGACTGGCAATATAATTCCTTTTCACAATATCTGCTACAGTGATATCTTAGAGCAGTGTTTCTCAACCTTTGTGAGACCACGGCCTTGTAAATTCTTTTTTCATAAGACGAGGGCCGGCCCGGTCCCAACAAATTTACTCGTAAATACCTTTCCATTTTTTTTAAGTTCATACATTAAACTAACATAAATATTCATAATTAATTATGGCATAATCATAAACAGTATTTGTACACTTATGTATACGGTGTGGCATGTTGACAAATATAAAATTGCATTGAAATTAGTTATCAATCACTGGACTAATGAAATCCTGTAGCATATTGTAGTTTCCTCAGGCCAACATCTGGGTCTGAGTTTTTCGACACATTCACGAATATTTTTCTCCTCAGAATTATTCCACTACAAAACATTTATTCATGAAAAGAGCTTAGAAAACTAAAATGACAAATTCCAGCAGAACCTCTCGCGGGCCGGTATAATTGATGCCAGGGCCCGGTACCGAGCCGCGACCCGGCGGTTGAGAAACACTGTCTTAAAGCGATACTGGTTTTCATATGTTTTGTCGTGCAAATGCAATTGCAAATGTTTTATTATTGCAAGACATCTTTTAAAATATGCTTGTTGTACTGAACTGCATATTCCTTTATCCGAATACAATGACACAAATGAGAATAGGAATCAGTTAGTTATCCGCTGTGTGTACTGCACTGCTTTGCGTGTGATTTATTTGTAGAAGTGTTTGCTGCAACTGACGAAATTCTCGCGGTCCGAGTGACTCATTCTTTGATCTCTCGGGCTCACAGCATACTCCAGTTTTCTCTCTGCGTAGAGACACAATCCTCAAAAGTAGCTACTGAGTAGGGATTTGTCGATCCTCAGTGGGAGGGGGCCTTGAGGGGAAAGAAGAAGAAGAACTGTTGAGAAGCAGATTTGCAAATAACATTGATGAGGTAAATGAGAAAATTGCATGAGGAGTTTACAAAAATTTGTCCAACCTAATATTTACTAAGAGCCGGTCCCAGTAGCCGCGCGGTCTAAGGCCTAGATCTGTGGCCGCTCGCCTGCTGAGATCGTGGGTTCGAATCCTACCGGGGGCATGGATGTTTGTCTGTTGTGAGTGTTGTGTGTTGTCAGGTAGAGGTCTCTGCGACGAGCGGATCACTCGTCCAGAGGAGTCTACCGACTGTGATGCGTCGTTGTGTGTGATCTAGAAACCTCAAGAATGAGGAGTCTGTGGCCCGCGTTGGGCCGCAGCGCCACAGGAAAGAAAATTATTATGACCCCAAAGTCTTACGGGCATATTCAACATATATTAAGCCAACAATTTGAATGAAGTCATTCGGTTGTGTTATCTGAATATTTACTTTATCACAATATGTTTCCATCAACACAACTAACATTTAAAGTATAACATTAATGAAACATGTTTTGACTTGTGACAGTCATCATCAGGCTGATCTAAGAACCGTTTAACATTTCACAGGTTTTATTTTGTGCATTTGGGATCCCATATGTCTTACACCGTGTAATATTGTGAGGTATGTAATATTAAGCACGTGGTGTGAGCTTCGCTCACAACACGTGCTTAACATTGCATACAATAGCATTGTGGATAAGTTACCTCACAATATTATACGGTGTAAGGCATATTGGATACCAAATGCACAAAATAAAACCTGTAAAATGTTAAACGGTTCTTAGATCAGCCTGATGATGACTATCACAAGTCGAAACAGGTCGCATTAATGTTATACTTTAAATGTTAGTTGTGTTGACAGAAACATATTGTAATAAAGTAAATATATTAAGCCCCCTGCTGATCCTATAATCGTGTTTTGGATACCCGTAATAAAACTGAATCTAAAGACACGTCATATCTGGGCCTCTTCAAATACTGTTAATGAAGTACGCCGCAGATCTCATAGTATTATTTGGGCCGCACTCAAGGAAGTGGTGATCTTTGTCACCGTCCCACTGTCCCATTCTTGCCTCTGGACTGACAGCCATCCAGCTTAATCCCCGAAGCGCGTGCCGCGATGGGAACTGTCCGGCTGCTGGTGCCGGAACCTTCAGCACACCAGCTGTTCCACGCAGTGAGCTGCCATGTGTATTTTCGAGGAAGGGGTTCAGATATTCTCATAAACATCAGTTGTCGTCAGAAATTTGTCCCTTTTTGAAATTCTACTAATCTTTTATCTCCTTCTTCCTTTAACATCTTTCGTATTTCTGTTCGTTTAACCCTTTCTTTTTGCACATTCTTGTCTTCCATTCATCACCACTACCATGGCCTTCGAAAAAGCAGTGGATGCACTACAGATTGTTCACGACCTTTTGCTCCCAGGTCGCTTTCTCCTCTGGCTCAGTTGCGCACCCAGAATTATTCATTGGAATGGGACTGATCCTGAGGGCATATAAATTTGTTTGATTTTAAATTGGACTATTTTGTAATAAAATTCAGATCGTAATTATAACCGCAACGTGACACTGTTCACAACTTCATTTGTACACATAAATATATAACTACATGTTCCATGACTCACTCGCCTAATTTCAATCACAAGGTATAATCTTGGATTTTGGGAGCCGTGTTGTTCCATGTGGACGGAGGGCCGGACAGGCATACAGAGACACATGGCGAGGCTAACAGACGTTTTTCGCAAATTTACCAGCATTCTTAAAAATGAATGACAAATAATAAAAGTGTTGTATTTAACTGCAGGTTCTGGTAAATTAGTCGACAATATAGCGGTGTGGCATTGAACATCAAATGCTATGTCATTTAGTAGTTTGTAAACTTTAATATCGTTTATTCTTTTCAATCACGTTGGACAGTCGGGTGTGATGTATGTGCGGGAACAAAGATCTCCGCTCTCAACCTTGAGTAAGCTGGCTCAAGCTGTAACGCTTCTGACGTGTTTTGGAGATTCTTGTTTCGAATGTCGCCTGGCATCGGATAACAAGGGTTTCCCTTTCTTTCTCCAGTTTCATAAGCAAATTTATCCTAGCGTGTAAATGAAGGAAGATTAGTTAAAAGCCTTAATAAGCAAAACATTATGTCTCTAGGAATTTGTCACGTACATACAGAAAAGTTTACAGTGTACAATGCACAGGGTAGGGTGTACAGTGTACAGTGCACAGTGTACAGTGTACATGTCTGTAACGGAACCCGAAAATGTACCGCAGTCAGGTCCGTACACATCTCGGGAAAAAAGTCGCCTTGGTGACTAAATTTTCTTAAGATGGCGCCTAGTATTTGTTGGTATTCGGTTTGGAACCTTTTTCGTACCCTTTCTGGCACTTATAATTTTCAGATAACTGCAAATTTTTGGAAAATTTGTGCACCCCAATCTTAAAACCTGTAATTAGGCCACGACCGCTTTCTTTCACGTCCTTTCCATTTCGTTATTCAATGCCTTCCAGTAATTCAATGCGAAAGCGTTACTTAATGAAAACGTTTTGTAAACTCGGGCCACGACCTCCTCATTATCGACCACCACACTCCGACACACCACAATCAGTAAGATTCCTCTCGACCAGAGATCAGCTCGTCGCAGAGACCTCTACCTGACAACACACAACACTCACAAGGGACAAACATCCATGTCCCCCTGCAGGATTCGAACCCGCAATCCCAGAAAGCAAGCGGCCGCAGACCAACGCTTTAGACCGCGCGGCCACTGGGTTCGGCTCGGAATGATATTCAATACAAGTTTTACCCCGGCGTCTTTTATCTTCGGTCAGCAATGCGCTGTTTCAGCGAATGTTACTTCCGTAGGACCTGCATACGGCGATTTTAAAATAAAAGAGGAATATCGTTTAAAAAATGGAGAGTCGAGGTTGAAGAGGTTTTAAATATAATGGGAATAAAAAACAGGAAGTCGGTGGTTAGAGACCGTCGGGAGTAGAGGAAGATGACTGTGGCGGTTGAGTAGGAGGAGAAGAAGAAGAAGATCAGTAAAAGTCCTCAGCGGTCTGAGTGTAGGTAATTGGTACCGAACTCCGCTATCGACCCCTTGTCTGTCCCCCTAGACCGCTGGACAAATATGCAAAGTTCTGAAAGTGAATTCAAATGACAAACTACCGTCTATTAGCCATGCCATTTGCCTTTCATATGCTTATTTGAGCCACGCAGAATAATAACGCCCGTCTGTGAAATGGTCTTCATTAGCATGCTTGTTATCGCCTTGTTGTTACAAAACGATACGAAACGCTGTGCACAGAGAAAAGGTTTATTGAACGTTTTGATGGAACTAATGTGTTCATTATGCTAAAAATGTATCGCCCTGAAATAATTGGCTTCTGATCAGTGGTAGTAATATAAAACATGTGGAGAAAAGTGTTCCGGATTTTATATTCCGACGTTTCGGAACACTGTTCCATCTTCATATGCAAGTACCTACGTGCCTATGAAGATTGAACAGAGTGTTTCGAAACGTCGGCATATAAAATTCAGCCGCCGGGGAATTACCCAGAAGAAATGATACAACATTCAGAACACGGCGAAAGTTTGAAATCAAGAAAAGTGTTCCGATTTAGAAGATACAGGACGTCCACTGTCACAGATGCACGACACTTGTAGTTCGAACAGTACTGGTGGCAGACAACACTAACCTTACGTTCAGTGTTACTGAACATGTGGGTCTAGTTGAAGGGAACAGTCGTTATGAAAACTGGATAGTGTTCTGATTTGTTGTTGTGCAGCTTTTAATGAAAACGAACCCCACAGTTAGATTAAAAATGATTTATTTTGAACTTCCATAACATACTTGACTGGGTAAAGTGATTTATAAAATATTAACATCGGGTTACCATTTGTGCCGAGTGTAGGCTACACAGATATAGTGGCATTGGCCCCTTATGACATATCATTAATTCAACTGATGGGTGTAATGACAGTTGCGTTATTTCGCAGCATACTCGTACAGATAATATATAAATTCATTTATTATTTATTTATATACAAATTAACTTGTTTTCAAACAAAGCCAGATTTCTCTTTTGAGTCCGCGTTTTGTTAAGCTTCTTTTTTTTGTACTTTGAGCTGCTTTTTAATAAATTTTACAAAGTGTGTAATCTCCCAACATTTCTGTTGGTTATTTAAAAACGTTGTCTAACCTACAGTGGTTGTTTGCAGATAAGAGAGTTAAGGTTGTTGCATAGGTAAGGTTATGTAGGAAGACATGCAAACTATGATGTATATGAAGACGCCATTTCCCATTGCTCAAATACAAGAGGAACCTCAGGATAAGTCTTTCCTCCTCCAAATCGTAGAGCGTTCTTCAAGTCACGTGCAATTCCGTTGCTTCGATGTTTTTCATAGGCTATGTGGGTGAAATTCCTTTCTGGAACGGCACAATAATGCTACATTGGCACGACAAGCAACTGTCAGGTTGCTGCAATGGAGTGTACGGTTCAGTTACAAGAGACCAAGCAAAGTTTAATATTGTTATTCATTTCTTGCATTGTGTTATATACTGTCTTATTGTAACCAACTAAGTGCACAATGTCAATGCGTAATTTTACAATTCACGCATTACTTCTCCATACTGAGGCTCTGTTTCTTACAATTTCTCTTTAATACTGTTATAGTAATGGACATCTCTGGCCTGTTGGGCACTAATAAAATTAATATTATCATTTATTTGGCGCATTATTTTATAAACTATTTTGTTATAACCAACTAAATGTACACCGACATTTTGTCTTTAGTTGGTCATAATAAGATAGTTAACGCACACATAATGTTGGTGGGAGGTTCTTTTGGAAAGTGCATACCTTTAAACACAGAGATGGAGTTGGAATAGAAGATGGCATATTAGAAGTTTAGTTGGTACAAAATAAGTGGCAGGTTTGCTGGCGGACATCAGTGGTCTCTTTATCATAGCCCAAGACAGGCACAAGTATGGGTGGGCACAGGAGAGCCTTAAGAGACGCATCCTATACCTTGCATCTCAAAACCTGCACACTACTAACCAAGCTATTTTAGCTAACGAAGTACCGTGCTTGCCGGAAGGTTCGAGGTTCAATTATCTGAAGGGACAAGAGATTTACTTGTCTTCTCCAAAGCGTCAGGACCGGCTCTGGGGCCCACCCAGTCTGCTAGCGAGGTAAAACGGCTGGGCACTGAAGCTGACCACTTCCATCTAGTGCGGAGGTTAAGAATGAGTGGAGCTATGTCTCTCCTCCTGTATGGCGTATGGAGGGTCAACTTCACTGTGCAAATCGTGATTCCAACACAGCTGCTACGTTCCGTCTGTGAGGACAACGGTCCTTAGGCGATTAACTCTGAGCCCCCGTGGATGCAGCCAACGTCACGTGACCTATGTGTACCCAGCTGATGAAGGTATAAGAGGCAGAAGTAGCGTGTGATTTATTATGTCGGAAGGTTACGCCTCCCTTTTAAGTTCCTACAAAGAATCGCACATTTCCTTTTCGCTGCGGACTGTACTGCTGAGAGGTGAGAAAGGAACTGTACCGAGTTCGGCCAAAGAAAGTGTCATTCCGAACGTCCTCCCAGTTTTAATATCGACTGCAATATTGCAGTTGGCACTTCCAAAAAAAGTCTCTGCCGTTAACTGGCTTTGTTCTTCAAATGGAGTTAATTTTCTTTTAAATCCTTTTATCTTTGTAAATACTCAAATACGTGAAAAATTTAACTGCATAATTTCCACCCTGGCTAAAGTAGTATATACCGTTTATCGACCGTCTATCACTACATAATATATCAGGCAATCCTTATCAATATTAACGACAACAGGGAAATTTGAAATTAAGTTACGTTGACTGGGTGAACTGACGGTTTGTTATTTGTACAGAGTTCCCTTAAAATGCGTCTATTCACTCATCATTTATAACGGGGCAGACGCACCGGACGGCAGGCATGTATAAGCATTCGTTGACATTTCGTAGTCTTACTACAGGGTCACAGCCTCTTCCAGAGTGAATTCTACACAGAGTGCAGTATAATGCTTACTCTGTCGCTTTACAGTATCCTCTTTTTCCTTACGGTCATCCAGTAGCTACTTACTTCTCCTTCCTCGTCTTTCCGTCACTTTTACCCTTCCAACTTTCCTTCAGCAACATTTTACATGGCAGTTCCTACTCAAGATCCGACCCGCAAGCAATAGGCTACTAAGCAATTGATTAAATTTCGAACACTTTGAAGTAGCCATACATTCTCATAGACATGTGACACAGAGCATTCCTTCCGACATGTTATCCACTTCCTTATTCATTTAGCTGCGGGGTTGTACACTTTCTGTGTTTCTGTACTGAAGGCTGTCTTATGTTGTCAATAAATTGTTGCTTCTGTCTTTCAGGCACCACGGAAGAAGAGCGACCTAAACCACGGACATCACAATTAACAGGAATCTGTGTTCCGATAATTTATCTTTGTTTCCCCTGTAATACGGTAGACTAATCAATTCGTTTGTTACGTCGTTCTGTATATTGTACTGCTTGTAATTTATGTGTATACACCTATATGAATGATTATAAATAAAAGTATATATATAAATATCGTTTCATTATTGTTGTAAGTTGTTTGTAATGGAAAGATAACGTTCAATTGTATTTTAACGAAACAAGTTGTAGAAAATGTAAATTGGCTTGCGCTGGTTCAGCGTAGGATCATGTGGCTGGCCTTATGTTGAATGAGAGAATGAACACGTAAAACTGTGTATTTTATGTACAGCTCGGTGTCGTACGGTTAACGAGAGACGTGCAACGTGAAGGTACTTGCAGATGTAGTGAACTAGCTGAGCAGTGCATTGCATTGTCTAGAAACGAATTGATGAGGAAGATATATGGATCAAGTAGGGGCAAAATGGACAAAAGATCAGGTCTCGCCTTTGATTTCCGAACCGACGCTGGGAGTTGCGTTTAAAATTGCTGCTGATGGACCTAAATTACAATTTAGAACTTGATTTTGGCTCTAAATTTATATCAGTTTCTTTCTTACTTCGTATTTCTTACTTTCAAACCCTCCCCGTGAGACTCTGTTCTCAAACACACTCTGAAAATGACTAACTATTAACATGATAAGATTAGAGGAATTGTTATAAATAAGCTTGTTATAGCTCTCGAATTGGTAGAATCAATATTCTCGTCTTCCATCTCCATGGGACGAAAGGAGATGAGGAGTCTGCAATTTATACAACACGCAGCGCGTGTCCAGTAGCCATAGCAACCGGACTGAGGGGTAGGTACTATGGATTTTACAGGACAGTTGCGCCTGCGCTGTTTCACATATTGCACTTTTATTGTATTGTAACGTGTTGTGTGATTGGTTAAAACAGCCCCTACTTTATTTCACGTTCTTTTGTTTCTACTACGAAGTATGGCTGCCATGTATTCTGGGAAGCGAGGGGAATCAAAGAAACAAAAATTTGCATCGAGAGCTTGATGGTTTACATTTGTGTCCACACGTTACAGATGTCCTCCGGCGAGAGCATGAAATTTAATATCGATTCGCAACGTGTTGAGCGAGAGTGAATCCTTTTTTTTTCAGACCGCAAGCCTGCAGACTCAATGTGTTGGCTGCAGGCACGATTAATGACCAATCTCGCTTTATTTGCACTTTAACAGGCAATTCGCAAAATTCTGACTTAACTTCTTTCTTGTAAATGAGATAACCAAACTGAAATTCGCGACAGTTGTTAACACTGGTGTTTCATACTGGAAAGATCTCGGTTCAAAACTCAGTCCAGACACCGCTAATATTGACTTTGTTTATGGTTTTATTCAGTCCTTCCAAATAAATTCATCGGTGGTTTCTTTAACTCTTTGTCTGGCACAGCCGAGCTAGAATGCCGAAGCAAATTCGGAAACTTTTGAGACGTTTAATTATGGAGATACATTACGTTACCAGTTCATTTTTGAAAAAAAAAAAAAAAAGTGTTAAAATAGAGAACCCTAGCGTTTGTTAAAAATCCCATTTTTAAATAGATTTTTCCTACTATTGTCAATATATTTATTGCACATGATGTATAAAAGAGCAGATTAAATCGTACATAAAATTACACGTAGGTCCATACTTCATTACCCTTCGTTCTGCATACAGAATTTCATGTTTGCCACATGCAGAACAATTGTTGTCGAAGTTGTCCTCACGATCAACAAGACTGAGCAGGCTTGATTTATTTGATCCTCATACAGTTGCAGGTGCTTTGTACAGCACTTTACATCACGCTAACCAGTCCTTGTACAAGGACGCTGCCTTCCCATTCTCTGATCTCAGCCTTGTACAGTACCTTCAGCTCCTCTCTTTCATTCCAATATTTGCTGAACCCGTAGCCGTCTACATTCATAAAAAAAATCCGTTGAATTTTATGAAGCGCCGAGTCTTAATGTCGAAGATTTTACCCCATTTTAAAACTTATGGAAGCGTGCCGTAGAGGTTTGATTTAGTACGGGGGTGCCCAAATCCCGGACTCCAGTTCGCCATGGCGACTAAATTTGTGCTGCGGCGACTAATATTTGTTGGTCCTCAGCGTATGACTTGCTTCGTGTCACCCTTCTAGCACCGAGAATTTTGAGGTGGATCCAAGATTTTTGGACAATTTTTGCATAGAAGACATTACCTTGAAGCAGTTTTTGTTTTTAATGTGTTTTTTTGGGGTGGGGGGGCGGGGGGGTTCTAAATCCTGTCCGTCTCCCACGGACATTGGCCTTCGAGTTCCCACTCGAAACCTTCGAAATATTCCTCTGTTTCGTGTCAGCACATCCTCCAAACATTGCCCTCACTTAGCTGTGCCTTTGCGGCAGACTGTTTGTACTAATTTATATTCATTAAAAAGGCAAATTATCACAGTAATTCAGATTTTATAGTATTTTTACTTTTAAATACATGGTGCCTTATTTAGGGTATTTTTGTGTACTGTTTATTGTCCTCTGTTATATGTGTCTGCACGTCATGCTGTTTCTGTTATGGGCCACTCGGCCTTTGACTCTATTATTATTATTATTGCACCTACAATCTATATATACGTGCATAGTCAGGGCGATGATATCAAGCAGTGGAAGATATGACACTTTCACGGTGGTGACAGAAATGTTCTGGAGGTTGCGATGTGGCGCCGAGCGGTATGGTGGAAATCTGATGCTGCTTCTGAAGAGCCTGCTGACTACGTATGCTGTCTGTACGCAAAGGCAATTCACCCGAAATGTCGACAAATTTCTACCGGGGCTGCGCGGATATTGCATCCAACATGACAGTGAGTCTGTTCGTCTGAAGTGAGATGTGTTGTAAAATGTGGTGCAGAGTCGACCGGCACATTTCAGGCAGTATTTTGGCTCTTTGGGGAGGGGGGGGTCTACACACCGAGAAAGGGATGATGTCATATTACTTACTTACTTACTTACTTCATGGAGCAGAGTCCTTCTTGGGAAGCTAACCGGTCCTCAGCTAATCAATAAATTCCCCGCATTTTTTGGAACTTGAAGGTTCATTACCGCGTTTACAACAGCCCGCCACCTGTCTGTATCGTGAGCCAGATCAATCCAGTCCACATCCCCACTTCCTGAAAATCCATCTTAATGTTACCCTCCCAGCTATGCCTGGGTCTTCCAAGTGGTTCTGTCCTTCAGGTTTCCCCACCAAAATCCTGTATGCCCCTCTCCTCTCCCCCATACGTGCAACACGTCTCGCCCATCTCATTCCTATAGATGTCATGCCATTTCAAAACTTGTTCAGTGACACTGAATTGGTGGAGTATATTAATGAGCGACGAAGTACGTTTTCACGCATCGGGTATCCCATGGCCTGCACGGTCTCGGATTTCTCCTAAGAGGATGCTTTATAGAACGCGTATACAGGCAGTGTCCTGGTTAGGTAATTTGCGAATCACATGACTCGTACTTATGTAAACAATTTTTATTACGTTTTAATACTGTAATTACTAAAGGCTATTCATTTTGTTTGATCCGTCGGAACAGAACTGACACAAATCATATTTCAAACAAGTGCAGTGACATTGTAAGATCGTATACATAACCGATGGCTTGTGATAAGTGGGGGTGGGGTCAATTCCGTCTTCAACTAAATTTCGGTTTACGTGACAGTTTCGGGTACGGAACCCTGACGTACGTCGGCATATCTCTGCACGGTTACCATCCACACACAGTAGAGGAACTGAAGCATGCTCTTCGGGATGAATTGGCGGCCGAAATGCTTCGTCAGATTCTTGACAGTTAATGTGTGGCAAATGAAGAAGGCCAAATTCAAAATGTTATCTATCAAATTAACAATAATAAATTGCTTGCTTTATACATGCAATTGGCTTGTTTAATTCAATCCCTTTCTCATTGTGTAAAATACTAAAGTTCCAGTCGGTTCTGCGTCACCCTTTGTTGGGGAAAAGTGCAGCTTGTAGATTAGGGTAAAGGGGAGATGACGCTGAAATTAATTTTATATAAGTTTCTTTCTAGTTTCAGTGGTAGACGGAGATACGTAAAGTTGAATTTCACTCTAGAACAGGCCATGAAGGCCCAGAGGATTGGTAGACCTATAGCTCTACTCTTTCTTCAACCTCGGCACTAGATGGGGGTAAGTGGTCAGCGCCAACCCCCCCCCCCCCCCCCCCCCCCCCCCCCCCGCCTTCCCACATTACTCGTCGCGAGCCTGGCAGCATGTTTTCCTCTTTTTTTCTCTTTTTTCTTTTTTCTTTCTTTTTTTTTTTTTTTTTTCA
>Ga0123355_10006356_pt1 | contig 17485 bp, 10 predicted proteins | sample TergutEmb28metaG_3_FD_89872 | JGI IMG/M metagenome (GOLD analysis project Ga0123355, IMG submission 89872) | Embiratermes neotenicus P1 segment gut microbial communities from Petit-Saut dam, French Guiana - Emb289 P1 | ecosystem: Host-associated > Arthropoda: Insects > Digestive system > Gut ...
ATTTTTGTGTTTTTGTTGGTTTTCAGTCTCGTGTTCGAGTCAATTCTGTAAAATATTTTAAATTCATTAGCACCGTTTACTGAAAGCTGTGCTTGTTTTGGTGTGTAAGTTTTACTGGATTTTACTGCAAGTTTGCTTGAAGTTGTTTATATTTGTCCCATGAAAACAACGAGTAATTTCTAGACAAAAAATGTAGCCTGTAGACTCAGGAATAAAATATCTCAAATTGTCAGTTTGGCGTGGACAAAATGGTCGGAAACATTTTAACAATTTCGCCATTCATATTGTGCATTCATTCCGTAAAATTAAATGAAAAATTATATGGATATAAAGATTATAACGCAATTAGCTATGCTTTTTACTGTGAGCATTTAATCTCTTTCGGATTTATTTGTTCTCTCAGTTCTTGCAATAACAAACCGAGGTTTAACTGTTCTATATATGCACAAGTACAGAAAGGGTAAGCAACAGGAAGATATGAAGTGTAAACATGAAGAAACACATCATATAAAGCGATGTAAAGAGTGCCCCTACACAAACACAACAAACCCTGGCCTGATTTTTAATCCGAGACACACGCGTTGTGGCTCCAGCCAAAACCGCGCAAAAGATAAATACGTATCTGATAATTTCACTAACGATGTAGTCTAAAGAAGACAGAAGTGGTTACACACAAAGTTTCTGAAATATACGAATCCAAAATAAATAAATAAAATATTTTCCTGCTTTTAAAACAGGTACAGGCAGTGATCCAAAGCTATAGCAATCTATGCAGCTCCGTGGGAACCTGAAGTTCCGTGTTGGGGGAGGGATGCACAGTTCTGGTTGCCTTTCACATTTTGTGAAATTGTGCCTCTTATGTAAATTCTAACATTGCAAATATAAGGTAACTTTGACGTGTCTGCATGGTCATATCGCCATATTTATGTGTGCAATGGGCCCAGAAATATCTTAAACCGGCCTAGGAATCAGAGTACTTGTTATAGACACATTTAGGGCTACTGGGATTAATTCTCAGCTAGACTCTTATAAAGCAGGTTCATAACATTTGGATGTAAGAAATACCAGCCCTGTCGACGAAAAAATTATGTGTATCGCTTTGAGAAGAATTATTTTTCATGAATTGTGTATAATACTTAACAATGCACAACTAGCTTGTACCCTTGGCGTTCACAATATTCCGTACTGTGAAATTCATTTTAAAACATTTAAAAGAAAACGTGCTAATACCCCACTTGTCCACCTGCGCATTGTCTTTCATGCAAAGGGGCAGACGATCTTCATGATTTGCATCTTTACTGAATGAAGGGAAGTATAAACGTGCATAGAAACTGAGAAATCCGTATACAGTTTGGCAGAAATTCTTCAGGTAAGAAATTGCTTTGGAGACTTTTGGGTTAGGAAGGGATAGCATTATAGTCGATCTTGCAGAGTTCGAACAGATTAAACTAGAAGCTGTAGGGAAGGTGGCATCGAAACTTCGATTTAAATGAATGGTGGAGAACGTAGGTATTTTCCGGGTAAGCTATTATTTGCTTCTCCACAGGAAGCAACTCTTAGTTAATTCTATAAATCAAATAAAAGGGGCGTAATGTGCTGAAATTATACGATAATTATAAGAATAACGGAAAACTTACGTAACAACCAATATACATTTTTGATCACATCTTGCTCAATTCTTCTTAGAATAAAAAATATTTCCGACCAATTTATAGAGAAAAACACACGTTTAATTTTCAATAACTTTTTCTTCGAAAATCATATCGTTTGTGAGATAATGTGGAAAAATACTGCACAGTCGGACAGACCACAGATTACAATATGGCGCATGTACACTTCATTGCATTGTCATAAGAACTGTTTCTTTCTAACCCTCTCAGAATAGCTTCGCGAAACAAAAGTGGGTCTCTAACTATGTTGAAACACGCTAGTCTAGTCGTTTTGGGGAAGGGAAAACTATTTGTTCTTGTAGAAAATTGAAATTCTTTTACTCGTTTTTCCTGCCTTTTACATAGTCGTTATAGTGATTACCTTGTACCGTCATGGAGCACAAAGGGCTTGTCTTAAGGCCTAGGTGCATTAGGCCTGGGAAGGGTCGAAACCAAATGCTTCTATCTACCTTGTCCCCTCTCCCCGTAATTACATGAATCGGGCCGTTAGGTTTAGCATGGAACGCATTCGACCGCAACTCCTTCTGCATGAGGATCCAAGTATCTCTCTCCTTTTGTCGTACAACTGAAGGACTCGCTGGACAGCAAAGGGACTAACGACAAAGGTGATAATTTATATGTGATTTCTAATTTATTATAATTTACAGGTTACGGAACGAAAAAGACCTGCAATGTGCGTATGATGTAATATTGAGGCGCGTTCGTGCAACCATTGTTGCAGTGGAAAAGCAATAAGTATTACATATTGTGATTGTGTGTCTGTAGCCTTACTTTTCCAACATGCAATGCGCTATATTTTCTTCTGTGGCCTGCCAGACTTCAAAAATTTTTTCTCACATTGTCTCATAAACTGCCCAAATTTCGAAAAATAGTTATCGAATATATGTGTTTTGATTTCCTGTACAAGTTTTGTCTGAAACGTTTCTCATTCCTTGAAGAACTGAGCGAAATATGATCGTAAATATGCGTGGGTCTTCATGTAGGGACAAGTTATTTTTGTCATATTTTAGTTAAACATGAAATTACTTGACAGTTTTTCGAAAAATACTAAAACTTTCATGAAAATCCGTTGAGTGGGAGCAGAGTTGTTACGTGCAGACAGACGGACGAACAGACATGACGATGCTAATAGAAGCTTTTCCGCAGTTTTAGGAATCTCTTATGACTATGATTATCTGTGATTCGAAACAGTGCAGTTTGGTAAGCAATTATTACATTTCTAAAAATTCTGAAGTACCAAATGAATTCCAGAGTACTGTATTCGTGAATTATAAAAATTCATTTGGTTATACAAAACCATACAGAATAGCGTTATTCCTCCAGTCCAGTGCACTGCGAAAGCTATGGCGAATAGTGGGTAAGGGGTGGTCCACCTGTTTCGGATTGAGATGGGAGCTAGAAGTTCTGACCTCGGCACACTGTTACAGTTTTGGCTCAGGACATCAGGTTTTTTGAAAAAGGTAAAAATCTTCAAGTTCCTTATAAGGAGAGAATTTTCTTCGTCTCTTGGGCTGCTTACGAATGACTCTGCACTATTGTGCTATGTAATTATTTAAGTCTTACAGTGAATAAAATTCTACAGTGCCATTAAACACGTACTAAAGTGTCTAATGAGCTTCTTTATCTCGATCTGTCTCGTGTGTAATACACGTTGTAATGTCGTCGTGAGCCAAGTTATAGTGCCCTCTGGTGACAGTGCTTGAGCAACACGTACTATGTATTGGTTGCCCACAGCGTCAGTCAAACTGTCTGCACTGTGCAGAGCCTACTTTCACCGGACACGTCATTCATGACTGTTTCACACGTCGCCCTGGCTGTGTAATTACTTTAACACTGAGCTTCAGACAAATTTAAGATGGACTTGGTGTTACGTTCTCGATGTAGGAAAGAACCCCCCTTCCAACCACCAACCCCCCTCCCACCGCCCTCAAATAACAAACTTCTGGTCACTGTAAAATTAATAGAAATTTAAAAACTTTCTGTGAGACTTTCATGTACATTTCTGTACTAATATTGAAGAAAATTATGCAGAGAAATCGAATTACTCGCACATGAACATAATGTAACAAAAAAGTCATAAAAATGAAATTTCCAATAAATTTAATCAGATAATACAACTATTAATGAATTGTTGCAGGTTTCTTCTTCACACTAATCATTTTATGATTGCTAAGGTTTCCGTTTTATAATTTGCGAAAAATAAACAACACTTATTTTAACCAGGAGGCCTAATAGTACAGCCTGTAGTCCTGAATGCGTACACTGTTTACAGTCCGCGGTACCAGATAGTGATAAAATATGGGCTGAGTTTTCAGCTCTTTACCACAGCTTTACCACTGCGGTGAGTCACATATCGAAACGATTTCAAATAATTCCCTATCAGTATGGTTTTACTGGGCTTAAAATGCAAAGGTAGGCTACACTTTTGTATCGTGTCAATATAATTTAGCTAACCAACTTAAAAAACCCATGAAGCAGTCTTCGACATGGAAGGTGATTTTTATTCAGCTTCTTAAATAACACAACTTTTTGGTTTATTGAGGCTTTCATAACAGCCAACCATAAAACACACTAAAGAACCTGTTGATGACAGTCCAAATCCTCAAAGGTCATTATCCTATATTCTTTTTAATATTATCCTTCATTTGCGCCCCAGTAATGTCCCTCTGCTTGAGTAAGAACCAATGCCATGAAGACGTACGACAGTGAGAAGTGTAACTGTAAGATATATATATATATATGGAATCATTCCAAATTATAATTTTTCTTCAAGTTTTCCCAATAAAGCTCTGTGAGCATTGCTCTGGTCTCCTGTAAGATTCGCTGGCCGTTCCCAGTCAATAACTCCAACAATATTTGACAAAAGTTTAATCACGAAAATTTTCGTTATGTAATTTTATCTACTACTTCCTCCACCCTTCTGTAACTTTCTCCTGCTTAAGTCAAAAAATATTTTTCACTACCCTGTCCTTGACCACCCTTAGCCTGTGCTTTTCCGTTAATCTGAAATACCCAACGTCACACGACATAATTCATCAGAGCAACTTATATTTCGGTGTCATTAGACTTCATATTTTTAAATAGAAAACTGGAAAGCCAAAGATTCTGTTTCTATTCGTAACAGATATTTACCGAACTTAATATGCTGTCAAATTCTTTAGGTATAGAGCTTGAATTTGTTTTTCTTGCAAAATATCTGAAGTCGGCCATATTTTCAAAAGATTTTTCATCGACTTATCTTCAGACATTTTATCAGCATTCAAAATGATAACGTCACTCAAGCAGTCCTTCTGTTGCAAGAGATTTACTCCATTGAATGATGATACGATTTTTATTTTAGGATATCGCACCCCTAATTGATGATGTTCATTACTCCTTACACGTATTGTACTCTACTGTAAAAGTACCATCTGTGTTCCATCCGACCACCTCTGCTCCCAATGAGATTTATTCCACTTTGTTTTTTCTCCATCAATTGTCTTCATTTACCCCGGTTAGAGGGACGCCTTTCATTCCAAGTTCCAAATCCCATATCCATTTTAAATTGCTTCGATCGTATCAAAAATCCGTCCGCACCCGTGGCCCCATATAATATTCCGTAAAATCTTTATATTTTTAAGAAATGAAATTTTAGTTCTTCGTCCAACACCTCCTCATGGTCGGTTTTCCCGGGTGCCAATGATATATACTCGCAGCTACCCTCCATGTCTGTGGGCCTTCGCGCAACCGGACGATGTGTAGTGCGGTGGTGACAGGTACACACTATGAAGCAACATACTTTTTAATAGTAGAGTGTGAAATTCTGTGTTGAAATTGAATCCGTATTTTGTACTAGAAGCAGTGATTAGATACAGAAAAATTGTTTACACTTTAAATTTCATGACAGTCGTTGTTATATTATTAGCTCATAATTATTCAAAATATGATAAGATATAAAGGCATGTTCGTTCTGACGGAAGGGTGAAATATTATTTGTAGTGTGCAAATTCCACTTTTGTTGATGAAACTACAATTTACTTTGAGTACTCAAGAAATTCTCTGCATTTTACTGAAATCAAAGCTCTTTATTCTCACCCAAAAAATCCAAACCACTCCATTCAATACTGCTGCTTTATCGCCAATATTAATATTACTCTCGCATTTGCTGTTGATTTATCCAATATTGGCTCCTTCTTTCAGGTTTTCTGGCCGTAATATTGTAATTATTGCTTATTTCGTATGCGTACCAAATTGTATTAAGGTCTCACTCTTCCAGATTTATGAAACTCCTGCGTCCGTAGCTTACCATTTGTTCCTACCACTCTTGAAGCGTAATTTTCTGATATATCCAGCTCAGTTATATTAATCTAATGTTAACATGAGTATAGTGACTACATTTACTATTTTACAGTACTTCAGTCCCAAATCTTGAACTCCTGGCCTAAAAGTAGAAAGGTATTACTTCAAATTTCATACGCCTGCTAATTTAAGACGAATCCCAATATTCTAATGGGATTTTGAGGTAAAAAAATCATTGTCCGTAAAATTTACTACTCTTTCAGCGAGACCGCGTGATTTTCGAGGAAAATGATGTGTTCCAGACTTTCGAAGAGTGAAGCACCTTAATCTTCAGTTCGGAAAAGCTTGAAAAATTATGTACATCTTAAATTCGAATTATACGATACTTACTTTTCTATTTCCCACAATTTATTTCCTGGTATATGCTGAATAAAGAATGCCTTGTAAGTAATCAACGTATTATCCACACTGATAACCCCATTTCTTCATTTATGTAAACTCAGCAAGTTGGTTCAAATTGTTGAGACCTTTTAATAATATCCCTACGCAGAATGCACTGACGTTAAACACTTTTTGTGTCGCTGAAACGAAAATATAATGTGCACCTTCTTGTAAAACAGTCCTGCCTATGACACGTGTAACTTTGATATAATACGTGCAATTGTACAGCAACACCATTAATATCTGTGTAAAATAAACTATATGCCATTAAGACTGTAACAAAATATTTAATATTTTATTGAATTGCTCTCCAGTAAACTTCAGTTCCTTCTGAACATTACGTGTTACTGCAGTGGCTGTATGGAAGAAAGGGAGCTCTCTCGTGTTAATTGATCCTTGTCAGACAATTTTGGTGAGTCAGGCGTTAGCTGATTACCTAAATAACTAACTAACCTCATTTAGCAGAGTTATCCTCGAGTAGCTAACGGGATTTCGGCTAGTCGAGGAATTCCTGCATTTTATAGAAAAAGAAAGTTCATTACCACATTCACAAGCTTCCATCGCCTGTCCTTCTTAAGATCCATTTTAATATTACCTTTCCATCTATACCCCCAGGTCTTCCAAGTATTTGTTTTCCTCAGGACTTCCCATCAAAAGTCTTAATGCAAATCTCCTGCCTCCCATACGTGCAATAAACCCAGCCCATTTCATTCGTCTTCCTTTGGTCGCCTTAATAATATTTGGTGAAGGGTAGGACTGCACACCATAAATCTCCCCGTTATGCAGTCTTTGCCCATCCCTTGTTATCTCGACCCCCTTCGGCCCAAATATCTTCTTCTGCACCCTACTCTCGAAAACCCTTATTCTACTTTCCTCCCTCAATGCGACAGGTCAGGTATCACACCCATATAGAAGACAAGCACAATTCAGTTAAATGTTAGAAACACCAAAAGTATTTACCTACGTACCTGTTTGGTCTGTGCCGAATACTAAGTAAAATCTGGTTTCGGATAACAGTCAGACATTAACGTGGGTTCCGGTTTGATCAGCCAGAATAAACCAATCTTTCTTGGTAATGAATCTATACATTCACAACATATGTGTTTGTGGAGGAGGAAAGGAGTGAAACGAAAGAAACCTAAAATTGAGGTCACAGTTTTTTGTTTCCTTCTTCAGAACACAAATGAAACCCATACTACACCACGACTTTCCTAAATTACAGTGGCACAGTCCCTTGGCTTTCACCTGTGACCGCACAAAAACACTGACCCCAATAGGCCAAACAAAATATTTTTCTTTTGTGATTTAAGGAAGTTCTACTTTTTTCGCTTGCTAGGGTTATCTCAAACAGAGGGGAAACGCGATTTTAGCGTGCATTACGGAGAAGGCGTAAGAATACACACTGGTGAGAAATCCGAGATAATAGATACCATAATATATATATATATATATGTATATGGCGTTAAATTGGTGTATTATTTGACAGAAAGTCTTGGGTTAACGAAGTTTAATAAGCGCCAATTTTTTACTGCATCAGTGCAGCAACAATTTTGTGCCGAGTGTTTCACAATGGATGCCTCAGCTAAAATGTGAAATGTGAAATTGTTTTCTACGAATTTAACTACTTCTCAAAAGGAAAATATTAATTTCACACTTATTGTAGGAAAAGTATACTTTATTGCTTCCTCTAACTCAGTGACTGAAAATGTAATAAAGAATCCCAGCAGCTGAAATACACACATTTTGACAAATCAGAATCGAAATCTTAAAAGCGTAAACTAAAAGCAGACGGTTATGATTCCGTAATTTTATTTAATTTAGTCGCTATGTAATGTAAAAGAAATCCTTGTGTATTTGAAACCTCTATGTAAATTGTCTACTTTTCCTTAGCGCTATGCAACTTTTTTCCATTAAAAATTGCAGAATGAAAAATGAAAAAATTGCATCACAAGAAAAAAAATTACTGACTTGCCATTTAAAAAACATGATCTATTAATGCGACACAAAATATCACAATCTCTAATATCAATGAAAGAATTCCGAGCCGTTTAAACTACCTCAAATCTTTACAGCCTTTTTCACATTAACCTAATATTTTCCGATCTCCTTGTAGATCATCATCCAACGGATCCCTTTCAGTTAATTAATCGGTAGCTTAAGAGTTTTCCCCACTGAAGTTTCAAGTGCAGTTATTTCCTTATAGCATAATCTACACATCAAACTGTACAGTGAAATGGACTTACTTTAACAGTAGAAAGTATTCGATACAAGCTGCCGTTTCCCCGTCACACATTTTTACGCCTAAATACTTTCTTTCAGCAATCTATACATATGAGATTAAAGTACTTGTCTCGGAGCAAGAGACGAGATAATATAAATACATTATAAAATTGTAAAATTATTATTTGTGTATTTTTGTCTTTGTGTGTGTGTGTGTGTGTGTGAACGTGAGGGTGAGTGTGTGTGTGAGTGTGTGTAAGTGTGAGGGTGAGTGTGAGTGTGCGTGTGTGTGAGTGTGCGTGTGTGTGAGTGTGCGTGTGTGTGAGTGTGTGTGTGAGTGTGTGTGTGAGCGTGAGGGTGAGTGTGAGTGTGATCGTGAGTGTGTGTGTGTGTGTGTGTGTGTGTTTGCGCGCTGACAGATTTTTCTTACAGAAGTCAGCATGAGTTAATGTCTAAAGAACCTATTTATTATTATTCTGCTATCAGGTATGCGAAAAAATGTATGACCTCTATCGGAAATTCCGCCACTGAAATTATGTTTTTACGAAGTTTAAAATACTTGTGATTATCATCGTAAGCTTATCCTATGATAATTTACAATAAATACCTGCTACATCAAACAGCTCTTCTGAGCCTGTTTTAATATGTCAGCTATTTTAGAACAATAAGATACAGTAAACTCAAAAGGAAATATTAGGCTAATGGTATATATTGCTAATTTGTGTACACGTGTGCATGAGTGCTCCACATGTTCATAAGAAAGACTTATGGGCTGCGTAATAGAACAGGAGCAAAAATATATTTTTTGCAAAATATTAAAAAAATTAATTAAACCGATAACAACGATCGGTGATTTGAAAACAGACAGCCTTTTTGCAGATCCTGTATGGCTTGAACTGCCATATTCAATGTCGTCACTGACACACAGTCACACTGTCTCCTTTGTAGTTCTCACGGCTTGGCAAATGCCAGACAAACACCTGTAGACCTGCACAACAGGACTCCTGTGCAATTTGCTTCAATGTGCGATATGATTCTGCGACTGGTTACGTCGAAGCCGCGACTTAAGACGAAGCAATATATTACCTTGAGTAATTATAAAAACAAATTTATATGAAATTTCTGAAAAAAAAATTATATTCAATTTCTTAGGCTGGATCTTAGTTTGGTGTGCGGGATTGGAATGCATATGTTTGTCTACTTGTGTGCATAGAGATTTGTTGACCCGAAAATGCCATCTGATGAACGTGATTGACTGTATGTGTTCGGACCAGAAAACTACATTCAAAAGTGGGAATATACAATTGCAGTCGGTCTGCAAGGAAATGATCGGAACTGGTGTTAATTACGTAAAGTATTTGTACCAAGAGCAGAAGTTTCTTTGCCTCGAATAATGCACGAACATATTCAAAAACATTGAAATTAAAGTGACATGTTTATTATCACTATTTTTTCTGTGGCCCAACAGCCCCCAGTGGGCCACGGCCACTTCATTGTCGAAGCTTTATGATTAGACATGTCACACTCGGTAAGAATCACCTGGACGGGCGATCAGCCTGTCGCAGAAACCTGTAACTGACAACACTCACAACAGACATATCTACATAAATATTAGTATGGTTTGTTATTATCATACTCATTATTATCATCATCATCATCATCATCATCATTACTTGTCAAGAATTTGAAAAAAAACCTTCTTCACATTAGGTAATGGAATGTTATAGGTATGGTGCAATGCTCTCAGATATATATATATATACATATATATATATATATGTCTTTTCAGAAATACCGAATTTGTTATCATAGTTTGTATTTAAAAATAATAACAAAAACACAATGCCTAAATAAGCATTATTAATAAAGGTCTATGCCTGTCCCAGTGGCCGCGCGGTCTAAGGCGTACGTCTGCGGCCGCTCGCCTGCTGGTGTTGTGGGTTCGAATTCCACCGTGGGCATGGAAGTTTTTCTGTTGTGAATGTTATGTGTTGTCAGATAGAGGTCTCTGCGACGAGCTGATCACTCTTCCAGAAGAGTCCTACCGACTAGGGTGCGTCGTTGTGTGTGATTTAGAAACCTCGTAAATGAGGAGGCCATGATCTACTGGGGAATGTTGCGCCAAAATAAAACAAACAAATACAGGCCTATAATTCTTATCCTCGACACCACATGCATGTGAACTGTCAATTAAGGCTCTGTTGCTTTATTCGAGATGCAAAATCTCGTCTACGCGCTGCACAAAATTCCTACATGGGACTAGGACTCGATCTGGACCCAATGGCAGACACAGAAAATATACGAACTTGATGTTCATTTGACCGTGCGTCGTGAAATATTCTTACAATGAAACCAACTAGATGCAGTAATTTTTCAAATTTATGTTTGGAATAAAACTCTACATGTTTCGGATAGTTCCTCTGTCCATTATTAGAAGTTTTTCACTGTGAACACAGCAATGGTATGTGTCATACAGGTTTGCTGACACCTTGCTCGCAAGCTGTCAGCAAACCTGTACGTAAGAACAGAAAATATACCTATGTCTGCCAAAAATCAAATCCTGGTCCTTCGGCTAGCAGCCAGTCTCTTTAGCTACTGAGATATTCCACTTCTGATTCTTATAAAATGCGTATCAGCAAAACTGCAGTGTACTAGTGTTCTTTATCATGACATCTGCTAAAAATATGACCATTATACACCTAACGTCTTTGCGCTAGAGGTATATATCTTATTTTTAAACAGCGTACGAAATATCTGTGAAGTTTGAGTCATATACTGGCAACAGCGTGCAAGGAAATATTTTTATTTATTTATATCTTGTTAAAGTATCATGTTCAATAGAAATCCATAGCGTCTATTAATCACATAATTATTGGAAGAAAACTGGAAATGACTGTGGAAAAAATAAGCCGTTGCGTATATTTAGGCACTATTGCAGAATTTTAGTTATATAAATATTATGCTGGTATTTCTTAGATTCGCCAGTCATGATACTTAGCTTGTGTCATTGAATATATTCATATCAGATCAAAGAAATTATTCTTACAGAAAGTTTTATTAATTTATAGTCTCGTGCTTCTGGCATTACGAAAATTTTCTTTGTGCATCACAAGAGATAGAGCCTCAAGTTAGCATGGATAGCAACAATGGTTATTTTATATAAGGGCAGGTGTATGGTTGTACGTATGTGTGCGGAAATGCGTAAAAGGATAACGACTAGGATTATCTCGGCTTGAAGTCTCGATTCTGACAGGGACTCTCCACAGATTATTCACAATCTTCCTCACGCCCCGAAAATAAGTTAGCAAATAACCTAACAGAGAGTAAGCAACTGAAATGTATGAATGTTCTTAACTTAGGGTATCCATAATGTATTGAGAGAAAAGTCACCTTCCATTATTTAGAATTTCGCCAAGTTAAATTTCATTACGTATTGTTATGCCATTGGTTTTGTAGCTGTCCCTGTCTTTAATTAACCCGCACGACATAAATGTGCAAGGAAAAGAGGAGATATATATATATATATGCGTTCTTTACTGCAGCGATAGATGAAGATGTGTGGTTAGGTTCACTGACCGGCAGTTCGAAACCTGGAAAAAGAACCACAGTATGAAATAATATGAGGTTGTGTAGGATCCAGCGGCATTTTGGCCGTTTTGTAAACAATTTCCTCTCCCAAGTCGGAATTCGAGTTGTCCAAAAGCAGCTTTAGTCACTATGCTGACACTTCCATTTATATAAAGTGCTATAAGCGTGGTCACAAGTACTCACTCCATGGTGCAGAGTCCTTCTTGAGAAGCTAACAAGTTTGCAACTACGTAGTAAAGAAGTTTCCCACATTTCACGGAACCCGAAGGTTCATTACCGCACTCACAAGCCTCCGCCACCCGTCCCTATCCTGGGCCAGCCCAATCCAGTCCATATACCCACATCCCACGTCCAGGAGATCCATCCTAATATTATCAACCCATCTACGCCTAGAACTCGCCAGTGGTTCTTTCCCTCCGGTTTCCCCACCAAAAGCCTATACGCCCCTCTCTCCTCACCCATACGCGCCACATGGTAGTCACAAGTACTAATTAAAATCTAAAGAATGGTGAAAGTCTTTAGCAAATGCATGGGGGGAGGGGGTTTGAACGAGGATACCTAGCTACTTTAAATCTCCAGCAACACACGTTTCGATATGACGTATATCATTGTGCATCTGCTGCTAGGTCTTGCGCTCCACTGGATAGAACAAGCACACAGGGAAGGAACTGGGGTATTAAATGTTATGTACTACAACGATTTAAACCGTTTTACCCTGGCTCTGTAGAAACCCCAGAAAATACTCGTATAACCATTACTGGAAATCAGAACATAGCACAAAGAAAAATGAACCGAGCGACTACTAATTACAATATACAATCTAATTAGAGCTCAAGATACTAAACTACAAGTTGTGATTGGAATGAGGGGGCAACCACTAAAATAAACGAGCTGGGCAGTGAAAATTAAACCACTGACACTACAGGCAGATCAAAAATGCGAAAGTAAGGAACAGAACTAGAGATCTCGATATATGTATCAGATGTATTCACTGATCCATAACCATTTCGTCTTGTGTATCTCACCATGATACTTTCTCACAGTCACTCCACTTCCTAAGTTCGAATCAACAAATTTCAATATTTTCAAATTTAATAAAAGAGTAACAGTTGACAAGATGAATAGGAGAAGAAGCATTTCCTGTTCATGGAAACAGCACGGTGGAAGTGGCGCTAACTTAACAACAATATTCGAAGAAATTTTAGATACAGAAGAAAATGTTAAAAACAATAATATTTGTTTCAATATTTGGAGAACTCTTTAAAAACAACTGAATCCAGTGGGCAATACTTCAGAAGTAGGTGCGTGAGACCTGTGCTATATATGGGCCGTACAGCTGAAACACGTGTGGCAGGGATAGAAAGAGATAAGCTAGACAAGGAATTAAAATGATTTACAAGCATTCTGCAGTTCCTCTGGTGACCTGAGGAACATATGGCCAATATATAGCATTTTTGTATAATTTCATAATATAACTTTCAGTTTCAATTCCTGTTTTCTTTTAAGTAAAGACTTAATCACGCTATTCCCTTCCCATTTTACCCCATAGAGTTTGTCAGTGACAGAAATGTAGCTTTCCTGCTACAAAGAATTGCGACCTTAAATTTCAAAATCAGAACTTATGTATAATGTGCAGGATGCATTTATATCTTCGTCCGATTTTTTTTGCAAAGTAATAACTCTTGACTTTTTCCGAATCACACCCCTTGGAAAAATGTATGCTCCCTTCTTTATGCAGCAGGGTAAAGCGTTTTATCGTGATCAGGGTCTTGATAAAGCCAACTTGAAGTCCAGATTCTTCTGACAAACTCTTCATTTTTCATTACATTATGCTGTTAAAAACAGCAAGAAACATTTCATTTCCTGACAGGTTTTACTCCGAAAAACTGGAAGTATTTAAAACGTGAGTCACCAATATCAGTACGCACCATCATTAGATGTTAAAATTAAATTCCATTTGCATGACATTGAAAAATGGAAGACTTTGACTTTGATATCTCCAGGGAGACACTCAATTTAATGAAATATCTAAGGAAGTGCAAGAGGGTGGTAAACATTGTCTCTGCATGACACAGTTTTAGTTTGCGGTAGTGTGTTACTCTGTCTTCATCAAAAATTCTTCCGTCTAAGTTCCCTGATACTGCTTTTCTAAAAGACGTTCTAGTGACTAAGCTAATTTTTAAACAATATCGGCTGATTAATGCTGCTATTAGAACACGATGTAGTACTATTTTCTAGGTCAGTCTGTTTTCTTGTAAGTATGGGAAAATATGTCATTTCGTAAATTTTATTCCACATGCTGGGCGTTTGAATTGAAACACACTTTCAGGCGAATCATCCAACGCTTCATCACGTCACATGACACTACCATGTAGACTGCAGTTACCCTGCCCTGCAGGCGTTCTTGCTCGCTTATTGTTTCAGATTACAGCAAACTCTTCAGAAGGCCTCACAAAAATATCCAAGGAGTAAAATTTTAGCCTTCTTTATGATTATTTTCTTATTCATCTTCGTATAAAATGATCACCGAAATTTCTTCCTTTTCTTCTTCTGGCACTACAACCCTACACAGTTTTTAGTCTTTTTACACCAGACTATTACAAGTTTTTCTATCCTTGACGAGTTAGCTCAAATTTATCCGTTTTAGCTTCTTTAAATCACGTATTACCTTATCTCTCCATGGCCATCGAAATTTAAGCTAAATAATCAGACACAGACACTACATTGTGGGCAGTTACACTATCCTTCAGTAATCTGTGATTCCTAGTAAATGGGACGCCCTGTGTAATATGAGTTAATATCTTTTACTTTCGTAGCCTACTTTTGTAAATTTTCCTTAGGAAATGGGTTGCTCTAATTTGTACTAAGATGTTACAATTACACAAACAGAAGCAATTGTTCTACAGCTGTTTGAAGCTCATGCGTTTTCACAGCGAAACATAGGCGCATGTACATACATGTGGTCCCGCGCACGCACATGCACTCACACATGAACATCCCCCCCCACACACACACACACAAACACACGTACACAGACACGCACTACGAGCTATCTATAAAGACATATGCATTATAACAGAGACCTGTGTTAATAATTCCAAGGAACTTCAGAGACACAAAAAGTTCTTGAGAAGACACTAATCGTGAACTAATTACCCTCTTTCAAATGTTATGTATGGATTAAAAGTCTTAATGGTAAATGTCATTCTTCGAAAAATGTTTACAACATTTAACTTTTATGACACTTAATACAGTTTTTTTATTTATTTTACTAAATGTCGCGTCCTTGATCAACTACGTGAATGATGACATAATTTGAAATCGAATTCTTCGGAAACTAACAAGCAGGCTTTAACTGCAGTGTAAACCGCAATTAATCGCTGTAACTTGTAACATTCTGCCCATTATAAATTTCTGCACATCTATCTCTTGAAATGTGTTATTCTACCATACACAATTTATCCTGTCTTCAAAACCACATGTGTCTTATTTACTTCAAAGTCACTTATAGCATAGTAATTTAGAGATTCAAACAGCAGTTTCGGTTTACACTTTGAAAATAATGTTAAATTACAAATTTTCACAATGTTTGAATAAATACCATTCTATGAATATGTTACGAGGAATTTGTTTATATCACCAATCACTCTTGACAATGTAGCTAGACAAAATTCGGTGATGAGTTTCTCACTCCGGCCTCTTTAATTCAGAAAAGCTAAACTGACATCCATCACAGAGGAGAATGGATGTCAGATTACAGAGTCTTTCCTTAAATATTTGTCGAAAAACACAAACGGTCCTAAACATGCTGCATTTGTGCTTGTGTTTGGCGTTATCGTCCACAAATCCACAATTTTCATGTCCTGTTCACGGGAGCACAGAGATAACGTCACCATTATAAATGCTACAAATCATCGTGCAAGGACAGATTAAGCGCTCCGCGTGTAATGCCGCCTATATATCAAAGAGTTCTATCCCGTATTACGTCGTAAATCAAGAACTAGCGTATCTGCCGTGCAAATAATGGCGTTTTTCTGTAATATCTACAATAAGGCACACAAAGAGTTCAATTGCCTAAGAGTAATATTGAAAGTTAGAATATAAAAGGTAGCAGAAAAATGAATTAATATATTGTTCAGTTTCATATAACGTAATTAGTTCTTCGTCTTCCCATACACACAGAAAGTGAATTGTCTGAAACAGTTATAAACATTTACGAGCTTAAGCTCTGGTTGTAGTTCTAGAATCATAAAATGTAGAACGTTAAAAGGCGACTGTGTTTCGAAAAGTTTTAATCAACCAACAGGTATGTAAAAGATAAAATTTGTACCATTACTGTTTTGGTAAATAATACGGAAGACAAGGTTCATCTATGTTATATTTCTTTACCAGAATAATTTATTTTGAACTTGAGATTTCACTGTTTGAGGTTAGGTTTGCATGCGTGCACGCGTAAGGAATATACACCTGCACCAAATAAAACACACAATTTTTCCTTATAATGGCGGACAATGTTTCAAATTTGGTTGCCTGTGAAGAAAAATTCACTGGGGGATTTATTTGTTACAAAAGAGATATTATACAAGGATAGATATTTGAGTATCTGTAACAGTGAGTAAAAAATATTTTCATATAAATGACAACTGTCTCCAGTTAATAATTTAAATGAAGTCTAATTTTAATTGATGATGTGAATACACACAATCTGTTTACAAATTTCACCTTTATGAGGTTTCTATATATATATATATATATATATACCGACTGTATCCAAATATGACAATTCATAAGAACAGATGGAATTTAAACAACTGCTTTTTAACCATTAAAGTAAATATATATATATAAAGTTTTGTGATGATAAACTTTGTTATCAAAAGCATAAGTGTGTGGTATGATTCGTACAAATCTTGCTGAATATTTTTTATATAACAAAATTAACCAGCTAGTTTTTATAATGAGAATGGGCCTGGTGCTGTGCGCATCACAGGCTGAACTTTATATTAATTGATCAGTAATTTAAATTGTCAGCACAATCTGGATTAAAGAGAAATGAGTTCATGTGAAAATGGCTAAAAGAATTAATATGATGTTGATTGGGGTAAATTATATATGTATATATTCCTTAAAATTTTCTTATAATCGTATGCTGGTAAACATTACGTAGATAATGCCGTAATTTTTTCGAGTACATAAAAGGCTACGTAGCTTAACGTATGCAGAATTTCTTTTCCATTAGATTCCCAACAACAGTTTTTAAAGGGAATTTTAAACTTTTCTGCACCGTA